>PJEL010000208.1_pt1 | contig 70708 bp, 83 predicted proteins | sample 1853271 | NCBI WGS metagenome assembly PJEL01 (sample SAMN08108733, study PRJNA415343) | Invertebrate metagenome, whole genome shotgun sequencing project. | host: Globobulimina | place: Sweden: Gullmar Fjord | collected 2015-08
GAGGTAAAAATATGCAAATAATTAATGAATACACAGAATATATTAATAGAGATAATTCAGAAATTCTTACTTTCAATGAATGGGTTATATTAGAAAAGAAAAGATATGAAGGTAAGATGAGAGAATTTGAATCTACATTCTCAAAAATTTTAAAATATGGTATAACAACATTTCTTACACTTCCTATTGGAGTTATAGGACCAGCTCTTTTATTTTTATATAGACATTTTTCTGATTCATGTAAAAAGAAATGTGGTACAGCTGAAAAATGTTATAATCAATGTTACCTTGATGCTTGTAATAAAGTAATTTCTCAAATAAAAAAGGATATTAGTGGTACTAATAAAATAGAAGATCCAAAGAAAAAAGAAAAAATGGTAAAAAAATTACAAAAAGAGCTTAAGATATGGGAAGAAAGAGCTAATAAATATAAAGCAAGGGTACGTTAAAATGAAACTATATGAACAATTTTTTTGTGAATATAAAAAACAAACTCGATCTATAGTTAGTAGAAATACTAAGATTAAAAGGGCTGCTTCGCAAATGGGAACAGCTGCAGCCCGCAAACAAAAAGATCCTCTTTATAAGCAAATGAAAAAGTTTTGTGGTAAATGTCAGGAATATAGAGAAAAACTTAAAAAGAAATATGCTCACAGATATAAATCAGCAGCGAGACGAAAATGATATGTGAATATGGTTGTGGTATAGAAGCTATTCATAAATTTAAAAATGACAAATGGTGTTGTTCTAAAAATCATAGAAATTGTAAAGGAATTTCAAAAAATATAAGTAAATCAAATATAGGAAAAAAATTTACTAAAGAACATCGAAAGAAATTAAGTAAATCAAATATAGGAAAAAAATTTACTAAAGAACATCGAAAGAAATTAAGTATTTCAAGAAAAAAAAGAGTTATTAAACGAGAGAGTATAGAAAAGTATATACAAACAATGAAAGGAAGAAAATTAACTGAAGAACATAAACAAAAAATTAGTATTACGAAGAAAAAACAAAATATAATAATTAGTGATAAGCAAAAAGAAATAATAAGATTATCAAATACTTTAACAATAAATAAAATTAAAGAAAGATATCCATTGTTTTCTAAAATAGAAGAAATGAGATATAACCCAGATAAACCTGGCAAAAAAGAAATACAAGTTCATTGCAAAAATCATAAATGTAGGAATTCAAAAGAACAAGGTGAGTGGTTCACTCCAACAAGAGGACAACTAAGTTATAGGATTCAGGCTATAGAAAGACCAAAGGGGTATGGAGAAGCAAATTTATATTGTTCGGATAAATGTAAAGATGAATGCCCATTATACGGGAAAACAGTAGAACAATTAATAAAAGAAGATAAAATTAAAGCAGGCATATTGAAAGTAGAATATTATACAACAGAAGAATATAATATATGGAGACAAGAAGTATTAGAGAGAGCTAATAAAATATGTGAATATTGTGGAGAATTAGCAAAACACTGTCATCATATACAACCACAAAAATTAGAACCATTTTTTAGTTTAGATCCTGATAATGGATTAGCGTGTTGTGAAGAATGTCATTATAAATATGGACATAAAGATGAATGTAGTAGTGGAAATTTAGCAAAGATAGTTTGTATATAAAAAAAGAAAATAGTTGGGTTAAAATTATGATCAACGTATACTTAGAATACATACAGAATGATTTGGATAATTTCACTATAGGACCATCAAATATACACGGGAACGGTGTGATATGTAAAAAATATATATTAGGTGGGTCATTTATAAACAACGCTATTTTGCTAACGGGGAATAGGATATACACGACCAATTTCGGTACCAATTTAAATCATTCTATTAAACCAAATGCTGAGACTAGAAAAGAAGGTAACATTTATAAGACATATGCGATTATAGATATAAACCCAGGAAATGAAATAACAGTAGATTACACTAAAAATAAAGAACTATTGGAACAACCAAAACCAGGGTGGATAAATTCAAGGTAATGACATGATAAATAAATATCTCCAATATTTAAATGAATCTATTAATCCTAAAATATTATTTCATGGATCTAATAAACAAGGATTAAAAGAATTAAACCCATTATACAATAAATCGAATATTTATGATACAAAAGGTAAATGGTTATATGCAGCAATTTCGAAAACAATAGCATCTGCATTTACGTTTCTTTGGATTGATCCTATGGGAATTAAATTTGGTGCTTCACATTGGCATTCAGGTAATCCTCTATATACAATGCAAATACCAAAAAAACATTTACCATTATTAAATAATCCATGTAGTATATATGAAATTAGTTCACAAGGATTTGAAGAAGCTAAGGGTGGATTAAAGGGAGAATTTAGAACATCTAAAAAAGTTAAAGTATTAAGAGAATATAAATATAAAACTTCTAAAGAATGCATGTTAGAAAATAATGTTAAAATAGAGGTAATTTAAAAACTATGGTAATGTTACAAGAATACTTAGATTACTTGAATGAGGGATTTAATTTATTAGATTTATTAAATGAATATACTCAAAGAGCAAAAGTACATTCGAATATTCAATATGGATCAAAAAGTTCTGTAAAAAATGGAAATGAATCTATTAATAAAATGATTCATATAGCTAAAACAATTAAGAAGATGGGTAATGCTGCAATTCAAAAATTTTCTAAATTATTAAATAATAAAATAACATCTATATATTGTGCACATCATCTAATAGAAGTTATTGGAGTGACTGGTAAGTTAAAAGACAAAGCTATATCTATTATAAAGGGAAGATCAAAAGATAAAGGTCCAAATGCAAAGGGAGAAGAAATGTGGTTATCTCAGAATATTTAAATTACTTACAAGAAGATAGTATGGAAGGAAATGCTGATTTAATTGCAAATTTATCTGGAGCAGGGACAGGGACTAGATTAGCAGTAAATTTAGCTGTAAAAGCATTTCAAAGATTAAAGACAATATTTAATAAAGAAAGAAATCCACAAAGAAAAGCACAAATTCAACAAAAGATACAAGTGGCTAAACAAAACATTGAAAAGAAAAAACAACAAATGAGATCATAATATTATGGCTAAAATATCAAATTATTTGAAACAAGATGCTAGTATATTAATTGCACAAAAACCATTTGTAATGACTATAGATATGTCAAATTATACATCTGAAAATATGACAAAAGAAGATGAACAAATTTGGGTAAAGTCATTATTAGCGAAAGCTGAATTCAGTGATATTATATTTGATATTGTTTTAGACTATCCTGTTAATTTAATGGTATATGGAGAAGCAGATATAAGTAAAGAATTTATCAAATTAAACTTTGAACAAAATTCTACAATACTACAAGTATCAACAGAAGCAGCTGAGAATAAAGTACAAATATCTTACGTCGAAAGATTAATAGGAGGCAAAGAAATATTAAAAGATGCTTCACATTTATTTAGAAAACTATTTGCTGTATATGGTCCAACATCAGATATGGATTCAGTCCATTTAGAAGTTTTATGTTCACAAGTTTTAAGAGATAGACAAAATCATCATATACCTGCTAGATTAGGTAAGACATTTGATCCGATACTCATGAATCTCAAGAAGGTCATATTTTCTGAAGGGTTTGTAAATTCATTGGCATTTGAAAATATAAATGAAGCAATTAAAGTAGGATTAACTTCAGATGAAGATAGAGAACCAAGTATTATAGAGAGAGTTATGACAGGAAATATAGAAGAGACTAGTAAAAGTGGAGCACGAATTGGTGGTAAAGGTTATCAATATAGGTAGGGAGATAAAATGAGAATATGTGAATATGGTTGTGGAAGTGAAGCTAAATATCAATTTAAAAATGGGAAATGGTGTTGTTCTTCTAATGCTAATAAATGTATATTTATAAGGAATAAACAAAAAGGTAAAAAATCATCTGAAGAAACTAAAAGAAAAATAAGTGAATATAGAAAAGGAAAAATCCTTTCTATAGAAACCAAAAGAAAGATAGGTTCTTCTAACACAGGTAAAAAAAGAACAGAAGAACATAATAAAAGAAATGGTGATATACATAGAGGTAAAAAACTTTCTAAAGAAACTAAGAAAAAAATAAGTGATTATAGAAAAGGTAAAAAACTTTCTAAAGAAACTAAGAAAAAAATAAGTATAAATAAAAAAATTACAATAGAACAAATTGAAAAACGATATCCAATTTTTACAATTGAAGAAGAATTTAGATATAATCCAAATAAACCTGGAGAAAAAGAAATACAAGTACACTGTAAAAATCATAATTGTAAAAACAGTAAAGAAAGTAATGGTTGGTTTACTCCAACTCGACTTCAAATAGATAATAGAATTTCTTCTTTGGATAGATATGGTGAGGGAAATAGTTATTTATATTGTTCTAAAGAATGTAAATATGATTGTAAATTATTTAATAAGAATATACAACAGATAATTAAACAGGATCAAATAAAAGCAGAATACTATACCTCAGATGAAAAACAAACATTTAATGAAGAGGTGTTTAAACGAGCGGATGATCTATGTGAATACTGTGGACAAAAATCAGAACATGTTCATCATTCAAGACCACAAAAACTAGAACCTTTTTTTAGTTTAGACCCAGATTTTGGAATAGCATGTTGTATAGAATGTCATTATAAATATGGACATAAGGATGAATGTAGTACTGGAAAACTAGCAGCTACAATTTGTAGATAGAGGTATAACTATGGAATTAAATAAATATTTAGAAGAATTATTTAACTTTAGAATGTCTCAGGAAAAAGCAAAGAAAGAAATATTAAAAATTGAAAATAAAGAACAAAAAATTAAAACTAGAATAGCAAAACTTAAAGAACTTCTTGCTAAAAACGAACATTATCTTATAAAGTTAGATAATAAAAAAACGAAAGATGGCATCAGTTAAGGGATAAACTAGTTATGATAAAATTCTCAAACATGAGACAATACACACATATTGTTGATGGAATTATGTTTCCTCAAAATAAGAATGAACCAGTTCTTCTTGTATATATGAGTGAAAATTCTATTATATCAGATGATTTTGAAAGATTAAATTTAAGAAATATTGATTTTAGAAAAGCAATAATTCCTGTAACAAAAATTCCTGTTACTAGACTTACAACTAATATTAGGAGTATATTTAAAGCAAGAGGAATAACTGCATTACAATCTAATCAGACTATTCCGGAAGGTCAGAATTTAATATATGATTTAAGTTTTTATTTAAATAAATTGGATCAAGTTTATAAGGTTAATACATATAGACAGAGAGCTGGATTTCTATTAAATAATATGATATTAAAGACCTTTTCATCTTTTCCTAGTAATTATCAAAAGATATTATTATATTCAGTTGATCCTAAAAAAAATATTAATGAATTTATTAATAGAAAAATATTTCCGATATTATTAAATATTAAAAAAGATGAAATAATTCCATTTGATCATATGTTATTTAATACATTATCAGATGATTCATCTCGTTATAGATTATTAATAAAGGATAAAGAATATAAATTTGATAGAATTAAGACATTACTAAAGAAAGTTAAAATAGTTGATACAGAAGAAGAATCAATTGAAAAAGTTAAAAATGCAACTAAGTTTATAATGAAAAAGGTTGAAACAGAAATTGAACCTAAACATAAACTAAAAGTTGCTTCTGCAATATATGATTATTTTGAACAAAATCAACAGGATTTAGATAAGACTGAATTAGGAATGATTGATAATAGTAAAGCTCAAGAAATTGCTACAACATCAATTCTTGCTAAATCAACAGGTAATCTAGATGCAGCTAAAAGAAGTGTTGAATCCATACCAAAAAATAGAAAATCAGTTGCATTAAAAGCTATATCAAAACAATATGCTGATGAATTATTACAACCTCAAAAAACTGAATCAACATCAGATAATATAGTAATTCAAGAATCAAATGTTACTAAAGCTGTTGATAATAAAAGTCCTGAACATTTATTTGAAAAAAGAAAAATTGATTTTGAAACTAATTTAAAGAAAGATATTACAAATTCATTTAAAGTTCTTTCTTCTAAAGATGTACCATTGAGAATCAAAACAATAAAGATAATTCCAAAACCAGAAAAACCTGGAGAATTAAAACCATCTGACATCAGTACTATTCAAGTAACTCTATTAGATGATTATAAGAATACACATATAATAAATTTAGATATACCTAATATTAGAGAAGATGGAACATTCCATGTAAATGGTAAAAAGAAATGTTTAATTAATCAAATGGTACTCCTCCCTATATCCTTTCCTAAACCTTATGATGGCAAATTTGAAAGCAGTTATTCAACGTTCCATATATGGAGCAAACGAACTAAAAGAGAGTCATATTTAGAAGCATATATAGGCTCATACAAGCTTCCATTTTTAATATTATTAGGGTATAGTTTTGGTTTTGAAGAAACATTAAAATTATACGATGTTAAATATGAAATAACTGAAGAAAAACCAGAAAAAGGTACACCATTTTTTACTATGATAGATGATAAAAGATATATAATTTTTAAAGGAGTTGAATCTGATCTCCAAAAGGAATTATGTCAATCATTGTTACATGGTAATATAAGTCAATATAAAATTAATAAAGAATTTGGTACAAAAGATTATTTTAATGATCTTATTATTAAGATAGCTGGACGTATTAATTCAACATTCTTAATTCAATCAAATTTGGATAATATTATCGATCCTGTAGTCAAACAAGTATTAATAAACAAACAATTACCAAGTGATCTACAATCAATAATGAAATACATGGCTACCAAAGTAGTAACAGGATTTCAACATGATAGGAATGATGTATCAAATCAAAGAATTAGAAATTCAGAAGTATTAGTTCATTTGGCTCAAAAACAAATATTAGCTGCACATACTGAATATAAAGAACAGGTATTATCCGGAAATAAAAAAGCAATATTTGATATATCACAATCTAAAGTATTAAGTGATTTCATTAATTCAGAAATAGTTGCTGATATGGAATATGCTAACCCAGTTGAAGAAATGGCTACTAAGACGAGAGTGTCACCTGTAGGTAAAAACATAGGAGGGATTCCTGATAAACAAGCTATTCAAAATGAAGGTAGAGCAGTACATGATTCAATGTTTGGTAATATAGATACACTTGATACACCAGAAGGTGATAATGTAGGTATTGTCCAACAATTAACATTAGATGCATATATCACATCAGCAAGAGGAATTATACATGAGAAGGAAATAAAAGAGGGAGAAAACTCTGGACTATTATCTACTAGCACTGCATTAATTCCATTTGTAGAAAAAAATGATGGAGCACGTGTCATGTTTGGAGCAAATCAAGCCAGACAAACAGTACCTTTAAAAAACCCAGAACCCCCAATAATTCAATCAGGATATGAATCAATATTAACTAGTGTATTATCTGATGCTTTTATAAAAAGATCTCCATGCACTGGTAAAGTAATGAGTATAGCAGAAGATGAAATTACAGTTAAATGTACAAATGGTAAAAATCAAAAAATTGATACATCTCCAACACATTTGAGATCTGGTTCAGGTAAAGATACTTTGAGTGTATTTAAAAATAAAGTTAAAGTTGGTCAAGTTATAAAGGAGAAAAGTGTTGTAGCAGAAGGATCATGCATGTCAGAAGGAACAATATCATTAGGCAGAACGTTATGTGTTGCTTTAATGCCATATAAAGGTTATAACTTTGAAGATGGTATCGTAATATCTGAATCAGTTTTTAAAAATGAAAAGTTAACTTCATTGCATGGTGTCGTTGAGGAAATCTTAATATCTAAAAATGACAGACTGATGTTTATTAATAAAATTGGAACAATAACTAAAAAGGGGGAACCTTTATTAAGAAAAACAATTGGAGAAATTGAACAATTAATTGGATATGACGAAGAAGAAGAGGGATCTGATATTGCTGGTGGTCAATTTATAAAGAAATCACCAGGAGGAAAGATAGTTGACATTGAAATTTTCTCTAATACTAGAATAACTAAATACCCAGAATTAAGACCCTTAATTGAAAGAACTAAAAAGAAATATAAAATGGCTCCAACTGAAAAATTCACTGTAAGAGGTGAACAAATTCAGGGTGTATTAGTAAGATTTAAATTAGAACAAGAACTTTTAATTGGTGTTGGTGATAAATTAACTAATCGCCATGGAGCAAAAGGTGTTATAGCTTTAATTGAAAAAGAAGAAAATATGCCAATATCTCCAACTGGTGATAGAGTAGAAATTATATTGAACCCTATTGGTGTTATTGGTCGAATGAATATGGGTCAATATTATGAATTATATACTGGTCTTATTGCTAAAGAATTAGGAAGAAGAATTATAGAATTAAATAACAAAATAAAAATAATATCATTATTAAATCAAGTTCTTCCTAAATTAGATATGAGTAAAAATAAAGAATTTAGTAAAAGTTTAATTAATAAATTTAAAACAATGTCAGATTCTAGATTTAAAATATTTATGAATCAAATTTCTAAATCTAAAAGCATGACAATTTTAATACCTCCATTTAAATCTCCAGCTTATAAAGAAATAACATCAGCAATGAAAATACTTGGATTAAAATCGGGTTATAAATTAAAACTACCAGAATATGGGACAAATACAAAATATGATGTACCTATAGGATATCAATATATTTTAAAGTTAGAGCATATAGCAGCTGAGAAAATACATTCAAGATCCACAGGACCATTGACGCAGAAAATCCAACAGCCCACCGGCGGGAAAAAGTTGGAAGGTGGCCAGCGTATGGGGGAGGCTGATACTTATAGTTTTATTAGTTATAATTGTCCAAATTTGTTAGCAGAATTTTTTGGTCCAATGAGTGATGACCATGGTACGAAAAATGAAATATTAGCTGATATTATACAACATGGTAATGCTAGATATAGATCACCAAAAACATCGCCAGTTAGGGATTTATTATCTAGCTATTTTCTGAGTTTAATGCTCTGGCGTTAATTTTGAAAGGAATATTAAATATGCGAATTTGTGAATATGGATGTGGGAGAGAAGCTAAACATCAGTTTTAAAATGGTGTTGCAAAGAGTGTCATTACAAATATGGACAATTAGCTAACGAGGTTTGTCATGGATAACTTAGAGACATTAATTGGTTCATCTACATTTATTCCGGAAATGGATGAGGAAAATCAAGAAAATAGAAATTATGAATCTTCTATTAATTTTGATGGTTATGAAATAATCGATAAAATAGGGACAAAACACTTCAAAATGGTGTATTTAAATTTGATAGATAATATTAAGGGAACTGATATTAGGACTCAAATTGGGTTTTGTCGTAAGGTATTGAATAGGATTATAGATGTTTATGAATATGAATACATGCCTACTCAAAAAATAAACTCTCAACAAGATGTAAATGCTATATATGATTTAATCGAATTTTTAGAATATGATCATATTGAATTTTTTGCTAACATATGGACATTTCTTGATGATATCGAAAAAGTAAATTTGAATACATATTGCAAAAAAAATATTGAAAGAATACTTATCGAGATAGAGGATCAAATAGATTCTAATGATTTTAACGAGTTGATTTCTATTTTTTTAAGAACAAATAATAAAGAAAATATATTACGATTTGTCATCAAAAATAGTGAAGAAAAAAAGATGTTGATTAAATTGAGGATTATGGAAAAACAATAAATAATCACTTTAACGTGTTTATTTCTATTTTATTTAGAACAAATAATAAAGAAAATATTATGGTTATTATACAAAGTAGTAAATAAAAATAAATATTAATTAAATGGATAATCACTTTAACGTGTTTATTTCTATTTTATTTAGAACAAATAATAAAGAAAATATATTATCTAAAATAGTGAAAAGATGATAATTAGATGGAGAAAATATAAATGGATAATACTAAAAAAATAATGATAAAAAAAGGTACTGTAATAACTACATTATCAAGAAGTGATTTAGTTTCAGTATCAGAGACTCATGATGGAATATCGTTTAATTTTAAAGATGGACAATATTTATATATAACTGATGCAGCAATGCCATCTCATTATAAATCTAAAATCAAACTAACTGTTGATAAATTTAAGAACGTTGATATAGAAATTGATTTACTTAATGGACAAAATCCTATTAAAGCGTTTGCATAAAAATTCTAAAATAAACCTAAACTACTATATATATAAATATACAGAAAAGGAAATGATTGTTAATTAATTATTTTCTTTTCACTCGTATCAATCAATTAATATTAATTTTTTAATTTTAAAAGGAGATATATATATATAGGTATGTTTATATAATTCATTTATTCGTTTTATAGTTGTTTAGAATAAATGATATCATGATTTATTTTTATTAACTTTATATTATTATTACTAACTACTACTGGAGATAAATTCGAATGGCAAATGAAATTACAAAGTTAGCAAAGAAGTTAAAACAGGATATCAAAAATGCGCTTGATGGATATAGTCTTAAAAAATTGGTAGAAATAGCTATATACCTTGGATTGAAGGTTCCAGCTAAAATTATGAATAAGATAAACAACTAAATTTTAAAATTACCAGGAATTGCTTTCCTTGACGAAAGATTTATTCCTGTTAACATATGATATTGATTTAGATTCCTTGACGAATCATATAATCTATATCAAATTTAAATATTTATATCCCTATTCCACTTCTGGATGTTTGGTATATAAGTATTATTTCTAAATATTAAGAACAGTCTCTATATCGAGATTTGATTCTTAATATTGGAAATGATGCTTATATACCGGACGTTCAGGAGTGGAATAGGGATTAAATATAATTGTGGAAGTTTTTTGTCGTTTTATTGTAAGGGAAATATTATGAAAATCATATCAGCTGAAAAATTAATAGAAAGATTAGATTGCGATATATACCCAGTTACAATGATCAAGTTTATCTTGAATAAAAGAAAAATATTACATTGTTTTTCAAGAGCAGCAGAACCTGATTTTCAAATTAGAGGAAATGTATATACAGCTAATAATTCTAAATGTGATTCGTGTATAGAAAAAGAAAAGTTAGAGATGTTATGTAGACAACATACTTCATTGGATAGAATTTTAAAAACTAATAAAGTAGCATTTGATATGGATACAAATTGTTATTTTTACAAAAATGAAATTTTCAAAATGATTGGAGATAAGTTAGTAATAATATATTGTCCACATACCAAATTAATAGTTGGAGATATAACTGACATTAAAGTAAGAAAAGTTATACCTACAACATTTTATGATAAAAATATTAAACTTCCAAATTTTGGAATAGAAAGGAGATTTGTAAGTAGCGAATTAATGCATAAACATTTGAAAGCTTGGTTTAATCATGAATTTAGTATTGTTACAATACCTAAAGATATGAACGAGTCAAATTTTTGTCTAATACTAAATAAATAAAAATAAAATAATATGACTCAAAAATCAAACAATTATCAATCAATTATTAAATTAAAGGAAACTTTATTATGGATTTTACCGAATATGCTGGATTAGGAGATACTGGATTTGAATCAAAACAAGCTATAGCTCCAGAGGATGAGGATTTTCATGCAGCTTATATTTCTGGAATAACTAGAGTTAATCATATTAATATATCTGAACAAGAAGGCAAACTTCAGGTTCGTGGGGTTGAATATAATTTAGAAGATATTTATATGGTAATTAATCATGTAAAAAGAATTCTTACTAAAACTGTAAATACTCCACAAGGTGATAAGACAGAATGTTTTTCATATAAATCCTCACCTAATCCACCATGGTTTGGATATAATAATATGCAATGCGGTGATAATTCAGCTGCTAGAGCAGCAAATCAATTCTGTAACACATGTCGTGAGCAAATTATTATGTCTGGTATTTATTGTGATGAAACTGGAAAACCAAGAGTTGATCAAACTGGAAAACCTATTTTTATATTTTTGAGAGCTAAAGGTATGAAATATAGTAATATAGCTGACTATTTATCTTCTTTTGCTAATGATACTATAGACCCTCCTATATTTAAGAAGATTACAACTGATCCTCAAAAAGAAAGACAACGAGCTAATTTTGAAAGAATAGCTGTTAATAATAAAAGATTTGTAACTAGAATTGGAACTGGTTATGCTGATTCAGCTTATGGTAAAAAGAGAGTATTTGAACTAGAAAGAGGAGTAATGTTAGGAAGTCAAGATGTTATGAATGTCTTAAAATTATCTAAACAAACATTAGAAAAATTTAATGATAAGTTTGATTGGAGTAGATCGCAACAACAACCTACACCTGGATATTCTCCACCTCAACAAAATAGTGCACCTCAGCAGCCTGTATCTAATGAAAATTTGATACCTGAATCAAATACAAATCAAACCAAAGAACAATCAGATGTTCAAAATCAGAATACACAAGTTGCTAAACCACAACAACAAACTAATAACAATAACAACCAAGGAGCTTTTAATTTTGAAGATTTAGAATTCTAGAAAAATTATAAAAACCAAGGGGGAGATATAGTACTTCCCCTTGAAATTAAAAATGCAAAGAGAAAAGAAATATGTTTAAGAATTTAGATTTAATTTCATCTAATGTTACTAATAAAATTAAAAAAAGGAAATAAAAATGTCTACAAAAGAACTTCAATATTTTGAAAGATTAAACATTGGTGTATTATCAATAGAAAAAATAAAACAACTAATAAAGAATGATATCAAAAATACTATAACTACATGGGATAAAGGATATAATGTAGATAAACAATGTTTTCATATAATTGGACCAGCTGGAGTTGGAAAAACTGAAGTATGTTATCAAATAGCAAATGAATTAACAACTGAATTATTTGGAAGTTATAATGAAGAAACAGAAGGTGATAAAAAAGAATTTGAAATAATCATGGTAAAAGCTCCTGTTTTAAGCAGAGATGATTTCATTATTCCCTTTCCAGTAGTGGGGAATGATGTCACATCCTTTAAAATGCTATATAGTGATTTTGTTCCAAATGATAAAAATTCATTTGGTATATTTGTAATTGATGAATTTAGTAGAGGAGATCATTCATTGCAGCAATTATTATGGCAAGTGCAAAATGAATATAAGATTCATTTATATGATTTTCCAAAAGGTTGGTTTGTAATAAGTATTGATAATCCAGATGATAGTGAATATCAAGTGGATACAATGGAAGATGCAGCTGGACTTAGACGACAATTGCATATATACACAGAAGTATCAGTACCTGATTTCTTAAGTTATGCAATAAAACAAAAGTTTCATCCTACAATCATTGAATTCATTCAAACCCATCCAGATTATCTATATGATTTTGATAGCAAAAAACAAGGATCAGTTTTTGCCAACCCAGCATCATATGAAAAATTATCTAATCATATGTGGAAATTTGAAATAAATGGTGGTATAAGAAATCAGATTAAAGATATTGATGCAATAGCATCTGGTCTTCTTAATATAAGTAAAGCAAGATTATTTTTAGAATTTATAACAACTAATAATGATATTAATCCTAAAGATATATTCTTTAAATATAAATTAATAAGACCAAGAATTCTAAAATTTGTAAAAGAAAAAGATAATGCTACACTAAGCAAAATTATGAGTAGTTTTGTATCATATATAACTACTTCCCGTCCGGATTATAGTGATATAGAAAAATTAAATACTATTGATTTTCTTTGTGATATACCATTAGATGTTGCAACAATATTTGTTATGGGTCTTGATACATTTGACAGAGAATCTAAAGAATTTAAATATACAACTGGACTTCATGTTAAAATGACGAAGAATCCAAAATATAAAGATATGTTTTATGAAGCAGTTCTTGCATGTGATAGGGGAGTAGGTTTATAAATGATAAAAAAAACACCAGATGAGAGATTAAAATATTTAATATCTCATATGACTTTGAAACATAATTACTGGGGTTATCTGTTTGCTAGAATTAAAAGAGTATCTTCAAAAGAGGTACCATCAATAATGGGCATTGCTCCTACAAAAGATGGAACAATACAATTATTATATCAACCAGATATTATAGATAATACAGATGACAATGTTATAAAAAAAGTTCTTGAACATGAAGGTTTGCATGTATTAAATAAACATATATCTAGATTAATTAGGGTTCTTACAAATACAACAGATGAATTTCAAAAAATAAATAATTCTAAAATATGGAATATAGCTGCTGATTGTGCTGTAAATTGTATGATGGATATGCCTAAACAATTAAATATTAATAATCAACCATGGGAAGGACATTTTCCAAATTTATATGATTTACCGGATAAAAAGAACACTGAATTTTACTACATAAATTTATTAATGCAAGATAAAAAAGAAAGAGAAAATGGAAATGATTACGGTATTACAGGTTTAGCAGATGGAACAGGTTCACATGAAATGTGGGGCGATATAATTAATGATGTTCCTGATACTGCATCATTATCGAGAAGGATTGATGGATATGTTCAAGAAATTATTAGAGATTCAATAAAGAATTTTGGTAGAGATAATTTACCATCATCTATTATATCTTTAATAGATGAAGCATTAACTCCACCTAAAGCACCATATTATCAAATAATTAAGAAATTAGTAAAAGGTTCTAAGTATAGTAAATTTAAAAGAGCATTTTCGACAATTAATAGAAAAAGAACTTATGTATTTATGAGTGGGGATAAAAAAGGAATTCCCCAAATAAGTCCTTTTCCTGGAAGAACTAGAGATCATACATTTGATATTGGAATCTTAATTGATACATCTGGCAGTATGTCAAATGATGATGTTAAAGAAGGACTTAGTGGTGTTAAGAATATCATTGAAAAAGATAGATATTGTAAGACTACTATTATTGAAAATGATACTGAAGTACAAAAAGAATATGAATGTAAAAAGATTGAAGATATTGATTTTGAAATAAAAGGAAGAGGAGGAACAGTATTACAACCAGGATTAGAAAGATTTAAAGAATTAAATCCTGATGTAGTAATAGCATTTACTGATGGACATTGTGATAATATAAAACAAATGCCAAAAAGAATGTTACCAAAAAAAATAATTTGGGTTATACAAAAAGAAGGTTCCATTAATTCAGTAAATGGAACTGGTTATATAGTTAGAATAGATGATTAATTAAAAATTATTAATATAATTAAAATATATGTAGTTCCTCTTAAATTTTTATAAGAGGTTGATGTAGTGTTTTTCATAAGCAGTCTATGACTCCTGCTGTTTTGTCTATATTTAGTCTACATCATAAAACCAATTGCTAATATAGGCATTTTCCTTAGGAAAGATGTTTGGGGAGTCTAATCCTGTTAACAAGGAGTCATAACTCCCCCTTTAAATAATAAACGAAAGGAAGTTAAATGATAAAGAAGATTGATTATAAATTAAATTTTACAACAGATATAGATAAACAACCTACAATTCATGTTAATTGTAATGCAATTGCTGATATTTATTTTAAAGACGGAAGAGTATTTAAAGATGTAAGTATAGATTGGGATGATTGTCCGTATTTAGATGACCCAAAACAATTTTCAAAAGAAGAAATTATTGAAATTAATAAGTTATTAAATGATTATGATAAAGGGTTATGGTTAGGTGCATATAAGATGACAAATATTATAGCAAGCAAAACTATAATTAAAACGATTAAAGCAGAGGAATAAATTGTGACTTCTTCATATAGTTCAAAAGATGTTAGAACACTCAAACCAATTGATCAAATAAATAGACGGAGATAAAAATGTCTAATTATTCGTCAAAAGATATACGTATTATTAAAGAGATGGATCATGTTAAAATGAATCCAACCATGTATATAGGAGATACTTCTGAACCTCATCATTTAATAGAAGAATGTCTTGATAATGCTTTAGATGAAGCTCAAGAAGGTCATGTTAAAATTATAGCAGTTGTACTTGATACAAAGAATAATATATATTCAATCATGGATGACGGAAGAGGAATTCCAATTTCAGATAATACTCCAATAACAATATCTACAAAATTATTTTCTGGAGCTAAATTTCAAGATAAAAAAACAGCATATAAAATATCATGTGGGTTACATGGGATTGGACTTATAGCTACAAATGCACTATCAAAAAAATTTAAAATAGAGATTTATAGGAATGATAAATATGCAATATACAATTTTATAAATGGAAAACTAAAATCATCAAAAATAAATAAATTTGAAGGAGAAAAACCTTTTAGCACTAAAATAGAATTTACACCAGATGATGAAATATTTACAGATCTTATTCCTGATATTAATAGGATTAGAAGAAGATTAATGACAGCATCAGCTGAAATGAATCATGGAATAATATTTGTATTAAATATAGATGATAAACAAGAAATTATTAAATTAGATTTATTAAATCATTTTAAACAAACTTGTTCAATAGAAACAGAACCAATAGTATATTTAAAATCATCTAATAAAATTGAAAAATTCAATGTTATGTTTTCTTATACTATAAAAGGAAGTGTAGCCCCAAAAGCATTTTCATCAGTAAATTTATTACCAGTTGATGGAGGTGGAACTCATATTAACCTTTTTTATGAAATTATTAAAGATTTATTTAATATAAAAGCTAAAAAATTAAAATATAATTTTCAACCACAAGATTGTTTAATTGGATTAAGGGCATATTTAATGTTGAATTTAATTAAACCTAAATTAGGTGGTCAAATTAAAGATAAACTCCTAAATGAAAAATCAGATTTTGAAATATTTAAGAAACAATTAAAATTAAATATAGAAGATTATTTTAATAAAAATCAAGATTATTTAGAAGAATTATTATCATTATTTCAAGACTATAGGATGAAACTTGATTCTAAGAAGTTTAAAAATAATGATAACAGTAAGAGAATTTCTACTAAATTTACTAAATTAAAGGATTGTACTTCTAAACATGGTGAATTATTTATAGTAGAAGGAGATTCAGCAGCTGGAGGATTCGTACAATGTAGAAGCCCATTAATGCATGCAATTTTTCCATTAAGAGGTAAAATACCATCAGCTGCTAATTGGACAATTGATCGTTTATTAGATCATAAAGAAGTTGGAGAATTAATAAGAGCATTAGGAACTGGAGTTGGTCCTGATTTTAATATAAAAGATTTAAAATATGAAAAGATTATAATAACAGCTGATGCTGATCCTGATGGATTGCATATATGTTGTCTAGCTATTATGGTTTTTGCTAAAGTTGTTCCTGATATTATTAAAGCTGGTAAATTGTATTATGTTGATACTCCATTGTGGTGTATTAATGAACCTAAACACTTTATACCATTATGGTCTGATCTAGAGATTGCTGATGCTAGAAATAATAATAGAAAATTGACAAGAATAAAAGGTCTTGGAGAATTCAACCCAGACCAATTAAAAGTAGTTACATTGGATCCTAATCATAGAAAATTAGTACAAATACAATACTCTAATAATATGGATAAGGTGTATAAATTATTTTCAATTCCAGAAGAAAGAAGAAATTTAATAACAGAACAAGATTATATTATTTAAGGAGATATAATGGACATACACTTACCTCTATTATATAAGATATTTGCTAAATATGATAACTACAGGTCATTTCCATCTTTTATAGATGGATTAAAGCCAGTTGAAAGAAGAGTATTATATACAGCATTTCTTGAAGCTAATGGAGGAAAATTTGTAAAATGTGCTAGAATTCAAGGTATATGCTGTGGTAAATTTCACCCCCATGGTGATTGTTACGGATCAATTGTGAAAATGTCTAATATTGGATTTCTAGATAAACAAGGAAATTTTGGTACTAGAATTGGACAAGAAGCAGAGAAACCTGCTGCGATGCGATATACTGAGACTAAAATGAATATATTAACGAGAAACTTAGCGTTTAAGTATATTAAATATGTTCCAATGGATACTTCTGATTTTGATGAAAAAGAACCAAGATATTTACCAACTATGTTTCCTTTTTGTCTTTTAGGGAAAGTTGGTGAAGAATATACTCAAGGTATTGGCACTGGTTATAAATCATATTTTCCATTTTATAATATGATAGATTTATTTAAAAGATTATTATGGGTATTAGGAAAATTAGAAGTAGAACCAATTATCAAACCACTTACTGATTGTATTATAACATCTACTAATTCAGATTTAAAAGAGTTATTAACATTACCTAAAAAAAAGTTAACATATAGAGGTGTAATTAAGATAGATAAAAAGATTTGTAAAATAATATTAAAATCTTTTCCACCAAATAAAACATTTGCTGGAATTTATAAAAAATTTAAAAATGAAACTGATAATGGAGATGTTGGATATAGAGATTCTTCTGCTGGTAAAGAAACAAGTTTAGTATTTACAATATTAAAAAAAAGAAATAGAGATAAAATATTTCAAAGTGTTTTAAATAAGCTTATAAAACAAACAACATCAACTATAACATTTCTATTAAATTCAATTGATGAAAATGGTGATGTATATCCAACAACAGTTGATGAAATGCTTCTTAATACATACAATGTTTTTAAGAAAGCAAATGAAGATATGTTAAATTCTGAAATACAAAGATTAACAGAAATTGAAATAGAATTAATAAATTTAGAAAAAATCAAACAACCATTAGCAACAGTATTACAAGGAGGTCAATTAACTAAAAATAATTTTGAACAAAAAGCATTACAAGTATCACAAATGGCAAATTTAAATGAAGACATAGTTAAAGGATTATTAGCTAAATATAGAATACAAAAACTATTTTCAGTCAGTACAGATACAACAGAAATTAAAAGTCAAATTATTCAATTACAAACTAATTTGAATAATTTGGATGATTTCGTATTAGATCAGTATTATAATTTTAAAGCTGAATAAAAGGAGGAGATACCAATGGAACAATGTCCAGTTTGTAAGAAATATTATAAGAGTATAAACATTCATTTCTCGAAAAATAGCAATATTGAACATAATGAGTATTTAAATAAGGTTATAGAAAGAATAGATTATTATTTATTAAATTCAACATATTACATAAACGAAATATCAGATGTTATTAATACACAAGATAAATTAGTTTGTTATAGTTCTTTGGTGTATAAAAGAGAAAATGAAATATGCCCTGGAAGAGGCTATGAAATAATGGCTATTAGAAGAACAGGTAAAGATAATCCTGTTTTTAAAGATGGAGTTATTGAAAAGATAAGCGATTCTGTAGCAAGTAAATGGAGAAATGGTGTATATAAAAATAGAATTAATGGAATGTTAAATAAAAAAGGAATAGATAATCCAAAATTTAATGTTTATAAATTTCTTAAGAATAGATATAGAGATATTTATAATTATTTTCATAATGATAATAATAAATGTTTAATTGATGGATGTAATAAACCTGTACAAAATATTCATCATATTGATGAAGATCATGATAATTTTCATCTTACTAACTTGGAAGGATATTGTGTATTTCATCATATGGATAGACATTATGGATCACGAAAAACACCATATGTAACAATAACAAAAATCATTACTTTTGATTCTTCGCATAAGTTATTGAATTATAACGGAAAATGTAAAAACCTTCATGGACATACATATAAAATTGAAGTTAGTTTAAGAAATAGGGTAAATCTTCAAACAGATATGGTAATTGATTTTGGTATATTAAAACAAGTAATTAATGATTATGTTATTGAACCTTTGGATCATAAATATTTAAATGATGAAATACTATTATTTAATCCAACTGCTGAAAATATGTTAAGTTGGATTTGGGAGAGATTGGAAAAGGATGCATTAATAAAAGGGTTAATTGAAATTAGATTATGGGAAACACCCACATCAGTTGTATCTCTTGAAAGAATTGGTATGTTTTTATCACCATTATATGCAATGAGTTATTATAATGAATTAACAAAACATTATAATTGGGATGTAAGTTAGATTAATTCAAAGCTTACATATATAGAATAAACTTTTAATAAAAGGAGATTAATAATTGAAAAAATATAAATATAACTCAGGAGTAGTATCACTTTATAGAGATTTATTAGAGGAAGATATAGAAAAAAATATTAATAACTTAACAGATGAACATATAAGAATTATTGATTTGGTATTTAAAGGTAATATTATAATTGAAAAAGATAATTCTGCAATTAAAGATGTTCTTGATTCATTTGCTTGGGTAAATGATGGATGGGGATGTTGTATACTTAGAGAATGTGAAGAAGTAATAAAGGATATGTGTATAGGTTATTGTATTATTCCAATAAGAATTACAGAATAAACTTTTAATAAAAGGAGATTTAAAATGATGCAAGAACAAGATAATGGACAAGGCGCATTTATTAATTCATTAAAGAGAAACAATAGAGAAATTAGAGAAGATAGGGCATCAGCAATATCTGAAGATACTCAGCTTGTTTATAAAAGAACAATTGAAGATATTACAATTAATATTAAGAAGATGAAAAGAGAACAAGAAAATATGCTTGATCTTTCGCCTGCAAATGCACAGAGTTTAACATTAGCAGCAGATTTTGATTGTAATGAATATGTTTCTAAGGATATTGCTCTTGGTATAAAAATTCGTAATGCAGAAATTAAATATGAAATAGCAAATGCAAGATATCAACACTTATTTGGAGAAGGAGAATAATTATGGGCGGCGGAAGTTATGTAACAATGAATAGATTGTGTAGGGCAACAGAAAGAGGTTATCATACTAAATCAGCTAGAGAAATATTTAGTGAAAAGAGTATGAATAATGCTATGAATCCAAATGGATTAGATATAAGAGAATCTCGAGATTCTATAGAACATCCTAATTCACTTGCTATTGTTTTGGGATTAGATGTGACTGGGTCTATGGGTAGTATTCCACATTATTTAGTTAAAGATGGATTGCCAAATATTATGGATTCAATAATTAAAAATGGAATTAAAGATCCTCAATTACTTTTTCTTGGTATAGGTGACCATATACATGATAGATCGCCATTGCAATGCGGTGAATTTGAAAGTAGTGATGAATTACTTGATCATTGGCTTACTACTGTATATTTAGAAGGAGGTGGAGGACCTAATCTAGGTGAAAGTTATCATTTAGCTTGGTATTTAGCTGCTAATCATACTTCAATTGATTGCTTTGAAAAACGTAAACAAAAAGGATTTTTGTTTACTATAGGAGATGAACCTGTATTGAGAGTTATTACTGAACATTCTATTAAAAAAATTATGGGTAAAGGACAACATTCACAACATACAGAACTTGAGTTACTTGATAAAGCTAGAGAAAAATATAATGTTTATCATTTACATCTTTGTCAAGGAATCAATGGAAACAGACAAGATGTAATAGTTGGATGGCGACAACTTATGGGTGATAATTTAATAATAATTGATAAAAAAGAACAAGTGTCAGATATAATAACATCAATTGTCACTTCACAAACTGAAGTGTCTCATACAAATAATAAGATTAATAATGATATTCATAATAATGAGGAGGAAATTATACTATAATGAAAAAAACCCAAGCTGTTATTGATCTTGGGTTTGGAGATGCGGGCAAAGGTACATTTGTAGCGTGCCTTTGCTCCAAATCTAAAAACCCAATAGTTGTTAGATTTTCTGGTGGACATCAAGCAGGTCATACTGTAGTAACATCTGAAGGATTGAGGCATGTATTTTCGTCATTTGGTAGTGGTACTTTACAAGGCGTCCCAACATATTGGTCTGAACATTGTACATTTCATCCAGGAGCATTTTTAAATGAATCAAGAATACTAAATAAGAAAGGCATTAGACCTATAATTTATGTTAATAAAAAATGTCCAATAACTACACCATGTGATATTAAACATAATAAGAGAGAAGAAAATAAAAACAATCATGGTAGCTGTGGTGTAGGATTTGGTGCTACGATTGAACGAGAAGAAAATTATTATTCTTTAACTGTAGGTGATTTAAATTTCCCATCAGTGTTTAAACTTAAATTACATGAAATTGCAAAATATTATTCATATTATGGATATAGTGATGAAAGTTTAGATGATTTTATTGTAGATTGCAATGAATCTTTACATTTCATTCATATTGTTGATAAAATGCCTAATCATTACAATACAGTTATATTTGAGGGTTCTCAAGGATTATTATTAGATAAAAATATAGGTTTTTTCCCTCATGTTACTAGGTCTAATGTAGGTCTTCAAAATATTAGACATTATCATATTGATAACGTATTTTATATTACAAGAGCATACCAGACAAGACATGGTTATGGTCCAATGACTAATATTAATATTTCACATAATATTAATGAAAATCTAAATGAAACTAATAAATTACATGAATATCAAGGTGAATTTAGGAGGACTTTACTTGATGTTGATTTATTAAATTATGCGATTTATAAAGATTATAAATGCAACACAAATATACACACAAATATATCTTTAGTTATTACATGCTTAGATCATATAGAAAATGAATATAGATTTACTTCAAAAGGTAATATAATTTGTTGTGATAATGAATCTGAATTTATAGATGAATTAATTAGATTATTATCAATAAAGTTAGATAATGTATACATTTCAAAATCAGAAAAGTTTGATAATATTAGAATGTATTAAGATTATTAGAGTATAAATATGAAAGGAAATAGAAATGAAGATAAAGATCGATTTTATAACAAATAGCAGTACTACTAGTTATATAATGACTCTTGATGTTAAAGTTATTGGACAAGATGTTGAAATTTCACTCTATGATTTAAAAGATGTAGCATTGATTGATTTAATTGGAATTACAGAAATGAGATTGAGATTAAAAAATGTAGGCGATTGTGAAGTTATTTTTAATTGTGATATAGACGATTTTTGTTGTGATGGTTGGGACGGTGGAGATTATACTTTTGCAGGTAAAGGTGAAATGTTTTGGGGTAGTTCTGAATTAACAGAAAGTATATTAATAAAAAAAGATATAAAATTAAAATTTATAAATGAAAAATTAGAAGGTTATCCTGAAGGTTGGAAATATGCAGGTGAAGAACATCTAAATAATTTAATAAGTAGTAGAGGTATTAAAGGTACTGCTAACTTACTTGAAATTGAAGAAGATACTTTAAAATATTATTACGATAAATATGGACTAGAAGAAGACGAATTATAAATTGATAATAAATTAAAAACTATTGTTATAAGACGTAAATATAAACATATTAATTATTAAAAAATTACCCTATCTTATAGCAATATCTATAAGATAGGATATTAAATGTTTAAATTTAAAAGAAGATCTGGAATTGTTATACCAAGAAAGTATGAACATGAACATTTTTACAAGGATGTTAAGGGAGATCTTACTAGAACTAGTCAAGATTATAATACATCAACTTTAACAACTAGTACTTTTTATAATGAATCAGATAAAAGTTTACTAATTCCAAGATATTTTCCTATTCAAAACTATTGTATTTGTGAAATAAAAGATTCTAGCCATGAAGGTAAAAATATTAAAATTAAACATAATATTAAACCAAGAAATGCAACACAAATACAAGCAATTAATTATATGAAGAAGAACGATAAGGGTATAATTCAGTTGCAACCTGGAGTAGGAAAGACTGTAATTAGTATTTATATTATAGCTGAAAGAGCAAAAAAATCTTTTATATTAGTACATAGAGATTCATTAGTTGAACAATGGAAAGAAAGATTTTTAGAATTTACTAATTTAAAAGATAAAGATGTTGTTAGATTAAGTAGTAATAATTTTGAGGAGGATCTTAAAAAACCCATAATTATTGCTACTAATCAAACATTTATGTCATTATTAAAAAGAAAACAGTTAGAGTTTCTAATAGCTGTTAATAAAGCAAACATCGGTATTTTGGTGTCGGATGAGGCTCACTCAACTATTGGAGCACCTACATTTTCACAATGTTCAATACACATACCAGCAAAAGTCACATTTGGATTATCAGCAACACCATATAGATATGATGGTAATGGAGATATTATTGAATATCATATGGGTAAAGTATTTGAATTAGAGGAATCAGAAGGAACATTAAAACCAAGAGTTAATGTGTTATTGATGGACTTTATGATTGACACACCAAAAAGATATAAATATTTAAGATGGGGAGGTAAATTTCAACGAAGTAGATATTTAAATATCATGAAAAAATCAGAATTCTTTATGGGTGTATTACAAGGACTTTTAAACAAATTTATTTCTGATGATAAACATTTATTATGTATATCTGAAAGAATTAAATTAATTGATGAGTTATATGATTATGTAAAAACTGAATCTAAATCAAAATTTATTGCAGGTATTGGAAATAAAGCATTAACTGAGAAAATAGTTTTCTCTACTCCTGCGAAATGTCGAGATGGAATTGATGCTCCATGGAAAGATACATTAATAATGACATCTCCAATCTCCAATATCGCGCAAATGGTAGGTCGAATTGTAAGGAGTTATAAAGATAAAGGACAACCTATAATTATTGATATGATTGATATTGGCTGTCCTGAGATAAGAAAAACTTATAATGGGAGAAATGAATATTATATAAAAAAAGAATGTGATATACAATATGTATTTTTAAATGAAGGAGGAATTAAAAGAATTGTAAAAGAAAACGAAGCAATGAAGATGTTAAAAGGTGAATAATAAAATTAAATAATTAAAGATTTATTAAGGAAATTTATGTCGATAGAGCGGAATAGAAATTATGGATTGGATCCATGCGAGGTATGTATTATTAGACCATGTTGTTCTGAAAATTGTTCTGATAAGATTTTATTTGATGATAATAAACCAAAGTCATCTGATATTAGATTTTCAACGATTAAAAAAGGAAATCAAAAAAATATGAACGTAGAATTACTAAATGAATTTGAAATAATGTTACAAAATAAAAAAAGTTAAGAAGAAAGGTTTTAAAATTTATTAGAGAAAATGTAGAATTTATAGATGATGCATATATAGTATCAAAAGTACGGAGAAAATATGTTAGCGATTTAAATGATGATACAATTTTACATTGTGCTAAACATATTATAGATAAAAAAGGAGATAAATAAATTAAAATTAAAGCAGATTTTATAACAAATAGTTCAAGCACAGCTTATGTAGTTGTATTACCCAGGACTTTTAAATTAGATAAGGAATCAAAAAAATACCATGAATTTATTGAAAATTATACAAAATGGTGTGACGAAGATACTTCAGGTTATTATGATTTTGTGAAGGAAAAATATATGGACCGTAATGTGAATAAAGAAAAGGCTGAAAAAATATTAGATAAATTCATATCTGAACTTTTAAATGGAGAACAACTAGATATAGGTGGAATGAGCTGTGAACCAGAATATTTTGGTTTTACTGAATCGAACGTTGAAAAATTATTTCAAGAATATCCTATAAGAAAAGTTGATGTTTACAGTAGTGATATTCCAATAACAATTTCATCAATTATTTTAGATTAATAATAAGGAGAATAGAGATTTTATAATTTGTTAATGTTATTGTAAATGTGAATTTAAACAAGTAAAAGGAGATTAAAACAATGAACGAAGAAATTAAAAAAGTAACAATGAAATCTACTAAAAAAGAATTATTAGAGACAGTTGAACAAATGAACCGGATACTTCAGGAGAAAGAGTCAATAATGCTAGACCCAGAAAAGATCAAATCAAGAACCAAATCAAAAGAGACTATCAGTAAAGCAAATGAAATAATTTCAACTGATCCAAATGCTCTGATTTATGACCTTAAACTATCCATCAACAAGGAATTAATAACTATATCAGAAAAACTTGAGGAAGAGACATCAAAGTATAGTGAACTAAATGATGCCATTTTACTTAAGCAAATAGAGCTCAAAGAAATTTACGGAATAGAGCAACAAACCGCTTCCCTGGCTGTTTTAATTGAAAGTCAAAAAGTTCTCAGACAAGAATTTGATGATGAAATGAATGAAGCAAAAGACGAATGGAGAAAAGAAAGAAACAAAATAAGTGAAAGCTGGAAAGAACAACAGGATAAAAAGGTGACTGATCGCAATCGTGAGAATGAACAATTCATATATAATCGTGACCGCAAGAGGGAGATTGATCAGAATAATTTTAATGATAAGGTGGGTGAATTAAATAAAGAATTAAAACAAAAGACAGAGGTTTTTGAAGTAAAATGGAAAATAAAATTAAAAGAATTAAATGAACGCGAAGAAGAAATCAGTAGTCAAGAAAAATCCATTGAGCAATTAAAAACTCTTGTTGATAACTTTCCTGAAGAACTTAAGAAAGCTGAAGGTGCTGTAAAAGGAAAGGTTGAAACTCGACTACAAAAAAGTTATGATCAAGACGCAGCGCTTATGAAAATGCAATTTGAGGGTGAGTGTAATGTGCTTAACTCCAAGATTACAACTCTGGAAGTCCTTACATCAGAGCAAGCCAGACAAATTGTAAAACTTGAAAATACACAAGAGAAAGCATATCAGCAAGTTCAAGATATTGCCAACAAGGCTGTATCCGGTGCATCTGAACGACCTCAGAACCTTACTATTCAATCGAATGATCAAAAGTCGCCTAAATAATATTATAGGGGGGGTAGTATTAATACTACCCCTCATAAGAAAGGAGATATGATGAAATTTGTAGCAACAGCTGATCTTCATTTAAAGATGTATTCACAAGACAAAATTATACCAGAATCAGGTTTACCTGAGAGGTTACATTTTTTAAATGAAACAATAAGATATGATATTTTAAAATATTGCATTGATAATAAAATTGATACAATTGTAATTGCTGGAGATGTTTATGATACAAAATCTATAATACACTCAATAGCTCAATCAGTACTTATAGATATTATAAGAGATCATAGACAAATCCATTTTATTATTACAGATGGTAATCATGATATGAGCTTAAAAAGTGGAGAAGGAATAAGTGCTTTAAAATCTTTGGATAAGGAATGTAATGTGGAAATGTTACATAAACCTAAAGTAATTGAAAATATATTATTTGCTCCATGGAATGCTAAAACTATGGTTGATACAATAAAGAATGGGACAGCTGAATATTTGGTTTCTCATTTAGGATTAAATGAAGCTGAATTATCATCTGGGATTTCTATTGTATCTGATATTGGAATACAGGATTTATCTCAATATAGAACTTGTATATTGGGGCATTATCATAATCCTCAAGAAATTATAAGAGAAAATATTAATTTATATTATACGGGTTCACCAATTCAGATTAATTTTGGAGAAAGAGGAGAAAATAAAAGATTTCTAGTTGTCGATACTAAAACACATGATATTTCTTCTATTCCTACAAATCGTTATAAACAATATTATGCTTTAGAATTGACAAATGAAAATTCAAAAGAAGTAATTAAGGAAGCATTAGAATTAAGAGAACAAGGTCATTTTGTAAGACTAGATAAATTAGAAAATGTTGATACATCTGAAATCGATGATAAAATTAGAGTTATTGATAAACAAGATATTGATATAACAGACAGAGGCATTAACACTACTATGTCTGACGAGGATAAGCTTCGAGAATATGTTAAGATAAAAGATGTAGCAAAAGAAGATATAGAATTTTATATTAACATAGGTAAAGAACTTATATCTGAATGTTCATAAGAATAATAAATTTAAATAGGAGGTTGTCATGACGGAAGTTAATTTAGGTTCATCTTCAAATACACCAAAAAACGATCCTAATCAAAAGAAACAAAAAATGATTTATATGAATATTCCTAGTGGTTTAGTATTTATAATTGATGCACAAGGATTAGAAACAATGAAGAAATATTCAGATGCTATAATTAAATCAATTAAAGATTCATTATCAAATGTTGAAATAAGAAAAACTATATTACAAACATTTGGTGTTAAAACAGTAAAAAAAATGAAGAGATTGAAAATCAATGAATATAATATTTTTACAAAAGTATTTGGTATAAAAATCTGGGGATTACAAGATTAAATAAAAGGAAAAATCAATGAAAACAGTTGAATTTTTGAAAGTTGGATTGCAGAATTTTTGTTGTCATATAGACCCAGTTGAGCTTGAATTTGGTTCTGGAAAATTAACAATGATAACTGGAGTCAACGGATCGGGAAAGACAGCAATAATACAAGCATTACCATATTCTTTATATGGAGTTTGTGAAAAAGGAAGAGGTGAAGATGTACTTAATAATAAGACTAAAAAGAATTGTCATACATTTACTGAATTTAAAATTGATGATAAAGAGTATAGAGTAGATAGATATGTAAAATTTACAAGAAAAGGAAATACAGTAACTCTAAGTGATAAGAAGGATACTAAATGGAATATTCTATTTAAAGGGCAAAAAGAAGTATTACCTGAGATTGAGAGACTGTTAATGCCTTATAAACTATTTATAAATACTTTACTATTTTCTCAAAAAGTCAAAACATTTTTCACAGATCTAACTGATTCAGAACAAAAGGAAATATTTAGAAAGATATTAAAATTAGATGATTATATTTTATATCAAAAACAAGCTGTAAACGATTTAAAAAAAATTAACACAACAATAACAAAAATAAAATCAGATAGTAATACAAAAAATGCTTTAATTAATTCAAATTTAGATGAGATTGAAACTTTAAAATCTAAAAAGATTCAATTTGAAAATGAAAAAAAGGAAGTTATATTTACTACCAGTAATCAAATATCTGGTTTAGAATCAAAGATATTTGGAATAGAAAAAGGAATTAAAGAATATGATGGAATGAATTTAGAAAATGGATTATCTAAAATTAATGAAGAAGTAGGTTCTATTTCACAAAAATTAAATTCTTTATCTGAAGAAGTTGAATCTCAATTAAGAGAACTTAATAATAAATCAGGTTTAAAAGCTTCTCAATTAGATAATAAATTTATAATTTCTGAACAACGAATTATAGAAAAATCAAATAAAGGATTTGAACAACTTGAAGATGAATATAATGATTTTAAAATTGAATTAGATAACAAACATATTCAATTTCAAAATCAGATTATTAAATTTCAAAATGAACAATATAAAATAGAAACTAATTTAAATATTATTTATACAACATATAATGAATTAAATGAAAGTCTTAAAATGAAAGGAGGTAAATGTCCTACTTGCCATCAGAATGTTGGCGATGAAGCTGAAATAATATTAAAAACTAAAAAGTCTGAACTTAAATTAAAATCAGATAATAATAAACAAGAATTATTAAAAATAGAAGAAGAACAAAATGAATTAACAAAACAACAAACTAAAATACAACAACAAATTAAAGAATTAAAAAATGAATTGAATATAAAGAAACGTGAAATTAAATCTTCTAGAAATGAAAAAATAACTAAATTAGAGGGTAAATTAGAAGAAGCTAAAAATAAATTAGATGGAATGGTTGAAACTTATAAACAACAAATACAATCTAAAGTTATTCAAAGAAAAGAAAGATTAAATATTGAATACACTAATTATACAAAAAAGAAAGAAGTAATTAATGAATTAATAAATAAAAAAGAAGAATTAGTTAAATCTAAAAATGAATTTTTTAAACAATTAGCTACAAATAAAGCTCAATTAAAAGCTAAAGAAGAAGAAGTATTTGATGAATCTTCAATAGATAGATTAAATGAAAAATGCGAATTATTAAAAAGTGATATAGCTAAATTAGAATTTGATAGAATGCAAAATGAAAAATTTATTAAAGTTTTAGAATTTTGGAAAGTTGGTTTTTCATCTAGTGGCATTCAATCTATGTTAATAGATGAAGCAATTCCATTTATGAATAAAAGGGCTTCTTATTATTTAGATAAACTTTCAAATGGAAGATATAAAGTTGTATTTGATACATTAAAAGCAACAAAGGATGCAAAGGAATTTAGAGATAAAATAAGTGTTGAAGTTTTTGATACATTAACACATTCAGATAAAAGAATAAAGTTTTCTGGAGGTCAAGAAAGATTAGTTGATATAGCAACTATATTAACACTTTCTGATTTACAAAGCAATATTCAGGATGTATCTTTTAATCTTTTACTATTTGATGAAATATTTGATTCATTAGATGATGAAAATATTGGTAACGTATCTGGGTTAATTAGACAAATAGCAAGTGAAAAATGGATTGGTCTTATTAGTCATAGACATATAGATCAAATAGATGTAGATGATATTATTAAATTATATTAGGAGCTATATTATATATGAATTCTACAAAAATCGTAACAAAGAATTTAATGAATGTAATACAACCATGGGAAATAAAAATAAGAAGAGTTGAAAATGGATTTATAGTATCTCAGCTTAATGAAGTAGATGCATTAGAAGATGAAGATGAACCAACATATAGTTTATCAGAAATAATATTCGAAGATGGTTCAGGTATTAATGAAATAGCAGAATTATCAACTGTTAATCGTAATAAAACTTTGAGTACAAAAGTTGCAATGTATTATTTAATGATTTATCTTATGGGTGAATTTAACACTGGATATAATAAACATGAACATGCAAATCTAGAAGTAAAATTTGAAGTAGTAAAAGAAAATAATAATAAAGATTTTGAAGATATAGAATTTTAATAAATTAACAATTAAAAGGATATATATGATGAATAGAATTAAATTTCTTATAATAATTATTTCATTGATATTTTTGATTGGGTTTGGGTGTAGTAGCAGTAGCGAAACATCTATTATAGAAATGTATAAATACCTGCCATATGATGCATATAATATAAAACACTTGGGTAATGATTGGATTGAATTTGAACTAAATGAAAATAAATTTATGTATCATAGATATGAAGCTGGGAATAGTGGATTTGAATGTATAACTCAAATTAATAAAAATGGAGAATAGTAAAAAAATGAAAGATAAGATACAAATAGTATCATTACTTTTGACGAGACGCTGTAATTTGAAATGCTCATATTGCGCAATCAGTCGTAATTATAAAAATATACCAAATGAATATCCAAAACTTGATTACTATCATAAAAATGAAATGTCTACTGAATTTGTAATTAATACACTTGATAAATTAAAATTACATAATAAAGATATATTTATTTTGATGTATGGAGGTGAGCCATTAATGCGGTCAGACCTTCCTGATATTATTAATCATTGTCATGATAATGATATTCATTATACTATAATTAGTAATAATACAGATGAATTAGAACCAGCATTAGAAAATTTAATTTCATTAACTGGATCAATTGAAGGTTACACATTTTCAATTGATCCATTAATTGTATCTGATCTTAATGATATTGATAGAGTTAAGAAGTCCAGACAGGGTCTAGATAGAGTTTTAAAATACAAGGAATATATTAATGACCTTGTAGCAGAAGTGACAATAGACAAACGAAACATTGATTATATAGTACCATTGGTAAGAGAAATGACAAGTTTAGGAATTTGTAGTGATTTAACTTTTATAGATATAGCACACAGTCCATATTATGACTTCAGTAATATTTCAGATGATAAATTATTAGTTATGAATACTCCTAAATTACGTAAACAATTTGACACTATATATAAAGAAAATTTAAATATACATTTAGGAAAAACTTTTTATGATAAAGTATTAAAAGTATCTAAATCTAATATGGATTGTGGAATTGAAAAAGATTTTCATAATCTTACAATCGATGCTGACGGGAGTGTGAGACTTTGTCTTCGTATGCGGGGAGTATACACACCAAGAACATTCTCAGCGGATAAAATTTTTATGAAAGATGGATCTATAAGAAAAGATTTTAAGAAATTTATAAAAACAGATAAAGAGGCTTATTGTAGAGGATGTAATCATTCATGTATGATCATGAGTAAAAAAGTTGATGTAAATGAATTAATACACTCTCATAAAAGGAAATAAAAATGTTAGATAAAATAAGTTTAGAATTTATAGATGAAATAATTTCTATCAAATCAGATATTATTAGTATTACAGGAAATACAGATCCAACATATGCTGGATGTGAATTTGGTTATTTTTTAATAAATTTTGAAAATAAACTCATTCAGATAGGTATTAGAGAATGTGAATATAGTAATAAATTTACTAATAAATTTGAATGGATGATGGAAGTTATTAATATGATAGATAGTGAATATCAAATTAGAAAAAGAGGAGATAAATATTTTATTGATAGGCTTAACGATAGTGATATAGTTAATGAAAACTTTGGTTTAGATTATGGCGGAATAATAATGGTATATAATATATAATTAAAATAGATTTGGAGTATTGTTAATTCAATACTCCATAAAAAATTAGACTATAATGAAAAATAAAATTTGGTTTACGGCTGACTATCATTTTTCACATGAGAATATTATTAAATATTGTAATCGTCCTTTTAAAAATGCTGATGATATGAATAAATGTTTAATTAGTAATCATAATAGTATTATTGGAAATGACGATGATGTATATATTCTTGGTGATTACTCAATAAAAACTAAAAATTACAGAGGGACATATGAATGGATTACTAAAAAATTAAGAGGAAGATTGCATTTAATAATGGGAAATCATGATGTTAAAGATCCATGGTTTTATACAGAATTGGGTTTTTGCTCAATTCATGTTCCATATTTTAAGGTTGAAGAATTTATATGTGTACATGATCCATCATTATCAATAACAGATAGTAAATCTAAATTTTTATGTGGTCATATTCATAATTTATTTATATTTAATAAAAACTGTTTAAATGTTGGAATAGATGTGCATAATTATTATCCAATCTCAATTAATAGAGTTAGAGAAATATTTAATTTACATTACATAAAGTAATGAGATATAAATATAATTGCATAACTAATACAGTTTGTTGTAGTATTGATAATGATTAACATTTAATTAATAGGAGGACAAAATGACTAATAACACAAATGAAATCAGAACAGCAGTTGATTTTCTTAAAAAAGTTCGTGAAGAAGATGAAGTAAAAATTAAATTTATAAAAAAGGACGGTAGTGAAAGAATTATGAAATGTACACTTGATTTTAATAAAGTTCCAAGAGATAAACATCCTAAAGATGTAAATCTGTCTAAAATTTTAAATTTATTACATAAAAGTAAAATTATTCATGTTTTTGATTTAGATAAAAATGATTGGAGGTCTGTTCCTTATAATAGTGTAGAATGGTTAGAAACTTCTGATAATAAGAGATTAAATGTTATAAATTAAAATTAATATAAAAAGAAAGGAAATAGATATTAATGGGAATATTAGATAAAATAATAAAAGATATTGGTAAATGTAAATTAGATGATCAGGTTAGGCAAATTTGTGATATGATTATAAAGGAAGAAGAATATGTTGCATTAGGACCAGAGGGTCCTAATATATTTCTTTCAAATATAGTAAGTACAGAACAGGTTAAGAAACAAAAGGCTTTATTTACTTATGTTAATTATATAACACTTGAGAGAGAAGCAGCAGAAACATTTGTAATTAGACAATGGACAAGGAGATTCAAAGATACAGAAAATAAAAAAACGATTGAACCTTTGAAATTGATTAGAAATTGGGAAGTTAAAAAGTATGATAAAGCAGAAAAGGTATTAAAAGAATTTGCTGAAAAGTTAAAATATTTAAAAGGAGAATAAAATGCAGGAGCTAGTTATTAATGAACATTATACTAGTTTAGTATCATCTTCAATTGTAAATGATGTACCATATAAGAGAAAAAATTTAATTAAGACCAAAGACTTTTTAAAAAATTTTAGACAACAACATTCTGTTGTGCATGATGATTTGTTGCCAAATAAATGTAGAATTGTTAAAAGTATTGATTCTTATAGTATTTATATTATTGAAGATGAACCAATGGTTAGGACTATAAAAGTCAACTATAACATAGAGGAAGTAGTAGAAAGATTAAAAAAGACAGGAAAATTTGAAGAATTTGGTTATAGTGATAATATATTTAAACAAAAAATATCTACCTCAATTGGTAATACTTATTACCAATTTAATTTATCATTTCCATATGTAGTTTATATAATTTTTGTCATAAATGGATCTATTTCTGCATTTTGTCCTTTCTTTAGATTGCATCCAATATCTTCAATTAATGATTATTTAATGTATGCTAATTTATTTAATATTCCTGATAGTCAGGTAATGTGTTTGGGTACTGTAAGAAATAATAATGGTAATAATAACAGTGAACTAATTAATGCTTATATAGATTCATTTTGGAGTAATATATTTAATAAGGATCATATATTTAATATTCAAAAATATGAAAATACTCAATATATATGTGATTATTTAACATGGCAGTATTATTCTTCTATAGATTCTATGTTTATTTATGATGTTGATTGGATTGTTCATAATAAATCAATTAGTGAATTTATAGATGAATATATACATATACATAATTCATATAATAATAATATTGATTGTTCAAATATGTTTGAAAAAATTAAAACATCATTAACTAAAAGTATAACAACAGATAGTGACAACAAACTTATTAGAAATTTTACAAATGAATTTAATTTAAGACATAAAAACAAATCTTCAATAATATCAATTGGAGATGAAATTATGATTGATGGAAAAATATTTTATATCAATTCATTTTTAGGTAAAACTGGGAAGTATATACCATCTGAAATAGAATTAGAAAGTGAAGACGGAAACATTAATATCATTCCATTTAATAAATCATTTATAAAAGATGTGATAAATTACATTTATAAAAAAGAAGAAGACTATGAAGTAGAGGTTAATGGATTTAAATTAAAAAGTGGTGAAATTATTATTATTAAGGAACCATTTTCAAAGATAGTAGGTATTAATTCTATTAGAAAATCAAGAGATGGTAAAATAGAGGCAAGAATTGGAGATGATTATTACTATTTAGAAAATATTAAATTTTCTAAATTTGATAAAAATAATATTTCATATTATGGAACTAAATTAGAAATTGGAAAAAAATATTTTGTCAACTCAAGTACCAATAATAAAGTATCTATCATTATCAGTGATAATAATGGAGAATTAACTTTTAATAATATTTTCAACAATGATTCAAATGATATTACATTATTATTTAATAATGATTATATCATTCCATTTGAATTTAATGATTATGATATAGTTGATATAGATAGTTGTGTAAAATATGATATGGTTAGATCTTTTAATACATTGTTACAAGGAACTTTTTATATATCTTCTAATAAAGTTGTTAGTTCTAAAACAGTTAATTGGTCTAATAATGAAGTAATACAAAAATCTATATTTAAAAGTGATAATGAAATTGAAATTAAAGGTGTTGATATAGATATTAATTTTAAAGTTGATGATTTTGTAGTATTAATTGACTGGTCTAAGGAAATACCTATAACACTTCCATTAAAAATTAATGAATTTAATATAATAGAAGATTTATTATGTTTTAAATTACTTAGTTTAGATGGTAAACAAAATATTGTAGTTCCATATATTGATTTTAGAACAGGTAATATTTTTACAGGAAAGATAAGAAAGATATCTCTTGATTGTATGGGATTGAGATATGGAGATGAAATTAAAGCAAGAGTAAGTGGAGTTCAGAATTTTCCAATGAAAGATATTAATAGAATAATTGGAGTTATAACTGATGTTAATAAAACACCTTTAATATTGTGTTCAAATTATTGTACTATATGGTCACAACAAAATGTGATAGGTAGCTTTGATATTATAAGTAGAAATAGCTCTATGTGGGGAAAACGAAAATTAGAAAAATATGATAGATCTAAAATAAAATTTCAACCTGGAGATTTTATAACTTATAAAGATCATTGGGGAGATAATTCTAATACTATTATATCTTTTATAATTAGTAAAAATAATACTTTTAATGATGTTATTATTTCAAATAATGGGATTATAGATGATTCATTATATTCATGTGATTATTATATTACTATGAATAAAACTAGAATTTGGGATTTTTATGGTTTATTATCTCCAAGATATAGTAGAAAAGATCTAATAGATATGTGGCATAGAAAAGTGTTTCCTAATATGCATAATGGTTATACAATAGATGATAAATTAAGATATGGAATACAGGAGAAATGGGAGTATGTTTAATATTCATATACACGATGGAAGTAGACCAATACCTAATGATGACATTTTATATATTATTGCTAAAGGTGGAATCTTCCTAAGGAAGAAACTTGGGTTATTTGAAAGTTTATCTCAAGTAAATAATATTTCTATTTTAAAGGATATAGAAAATTTTGCTAAAATGGATATTGCACCATTGACTATGTTTGAAACTGGTAAAATAGTACAATTCTTTAGACATATATGCACAGATTATGGTGAAGCTAATATAGTTTTACATTATAATTCTGAAGATGAATTATATAAATTTCAAGTAACTGAACAAGAAGTAACATCAGGAAGTGTGGAATATGTTAATGAACCATTTATAGAAAAAGACTATCAAAGAATTGGAACTATTCATAGTCATGCAGGAATGTCTGCGTTTCATTCTAGCACAGATCATAAAGATGAAGAAACATTCGATGGATTGCATATAACTTTTGGTAATATGAAAAGTGAAAACATAACCATTTCAGCATCTATCATGGCTAATGGACAGAGATTTTATGTTGATCCTTATAATTACTTGGATGGTATTAAAGAAGCTAATGAAAATATTAGGGAAAGATTTAGTTTTAGAAATACAATCCAAGGTAGATCTATGTATAGTATAATTGCTACTGAAGAACAATCAAAATTTCCTGAAGAATGGTTAACTAAAATAAAAAAGAAAGTATATAAATCTTCATTAAACATATCTATGAACAATCAATTATTTATAGACATGTTTAATAATTCAGATGAATCTAAATGGGGGGTGATAGATAATATTAATGAAAATGAAATTAAAGATTGGAATCCTTGTGCAAGTTGTCCATACAAGCATTATAAATCTGAAATGTTACTTAAAGAAGTATTAGAAGATTTAGATGATAATGAAATTAATAATAGTGAAAAAGGAGAAGATGAAATTTGAATTCTAAAAAATTGGTTATAATTGGATTGGGTGGAATTGGTTCTATTCTAAGTGATAATTTATGTCGTTATTTAAATCATCAAGAAAATAAATGGACTGTTACTCTTATTGATGGTGATAGTTATGAACTCAAAAATCAAGAGAGACAAACATTTGTTAGACTTGGAAATAAGGCAAGAGTTAAAGCAATAGAATTTCGTATGAAATTTGAAAATATCATTTTTAATGAATGCGAAGATTATATTACACCAACAAATATAGATTCTTCTATTAAAGAAGGTGATATGGTTTTTGTATGTGTAGATAATCATAAAACAAGGAAATTAATTTCAGAACACATTAAGAAACTAAGAAACGTTATAATTGTTAGTGGTGGGAATGAAAAAACTGATGGTAATATTCAAATTACAACAAAAAAAGAAGGAAAATTTTTGACAGCTAATCTTATTGATTATCATCCTGAGATTGATAATCCTAAAGATAAATCTCCTCATGAAATGTCATGCGAAGAATTATCTAAATCAGAACCACAATTATTATTTACTAATATGACTGTGGCTACTATTATGTGCTGGATTTTCTATTCTCTTGACAAAGAATTATTAGAACTGGATGATATTGGTGAAGTGTATTTTGATATTTTAAATATGAGTGTTGTTGCTCACAATAGAATACCTAAATTATAATAACATTATAAACTTAAAGGAGAAATTAAAATGGTTTATACTCGAGAAACTTTAAATGGAAAAACTGTTGCTGAATTACGTCAATTATGTAAAAATAAAACAATTGTTGGAATGAGTAAGAAACGAAAAGATATTATTATCGATGCTATTCTTAATAAACAAAAAGAGAATAATGAAGCACCACGTATAAATAACACAGTTATAAAAGAATCTGAACCAGTTGGTGATCCAAATAGTATTAATAAAGCATCTTTTGAAATGAATAGTTCATTGACACATCCTTATAAAAGTTTTGGAGATAGAGCTACTACAACTATTCGTGTATCTTGTGGAGCTGCATCATCACAATTTCCTGTTATTGGTAAAACTGTAGGCGCAGTTAAAGAATTTCTACGAGAAGTTCTTAATATCGATAAGATGGCTGGAGGTTTAGTTAATGGTAAACAAGTTGAAGATTATTATATATTGAAGACAGGTGATAATCTTGAATTTATGAAACCTGCTGGAAGAAAAGGTTAATAAAAATAATAAGAATTAATAATTATTTTATAAATAATAAATGAATAATATAGGGAGTATATTAGTTATAATACTCCCTACTAATTATAGGAGTTAGTTATGATAAAAGAAATTAATGAAATTAATCTTGATGAATATGGTATAAAAGAAATAGATTTCTATTATAAAGGGACTAAATTAGTTGATAATATTTTTACATCTTGCATTTTAATTGGAGAAAATAGGACATTACTTTCAAGAGGGATTACAATATGTTCTCCTTATGATAAGCATTGTAAAGAAACAGGCAGGTCATATTCTTTTGGAAGAGCATTAAAGGCTATAAAGAATAAAAAGAATAGTGGAAATATTAATGATAACCATTTAAGATGGGATGGTGAATATATATTAAGAACAAGAAAACTTAAATCTAAAGATTTTAAAGAGTTTATTAAAATATTACAAGATAATTTAATAGAATGGGTGACAATATCTGAAAAGAAAGATATTAAAACAATTATGTTCAAACTTCCAAGACTTTATTCTATTATAATTACTAGAAATATGTCTTTTACATGGAAGTGTGAATATAAACCTACTCCTAATAACTTTGAAAAAACGTTTTATAAATTAAGAGATATGAAAGATGGACTTTGATCTCGAGGTATTGTTAGAAACAGATCCTGAGATAATAATTCTTGAAGATAATGAAGATCATTATGTCGCTGATGTTAATGGTTTTCGAAAGATAATAGTTAAAATTAATAAAAATGAAATAAAAAGTTTACACACTAGATCTATTAAAGTAGTTGCTATTGCATTTAATAAGGATCATATTACTGAGATTGTTTCTAAATTAGAAAGTATTTTAAATAATATACCTAACATTAAAGACTACAGGCAAATTTCAGATGAATTAGTATGTAAATTAGAATCATTCTATAAGATCGTTGGTAGTCCAAATTTATTCCATCATTATATTAAAAATATATCAAATGGTGATTGTGATATATTTTTAAAAAATATTAACAATTTATACAAAGAGATGATTGAAGTTGCTAATGAAATGGTGAAAATGAAGAAATTGAAAAATGTTAATTATTATAATTGTAAAATGAAGAAGATAGAAATAATTGTAAATAAAAATGAGAAAAAATTATTTTCTTTGAAGAATGTCCGCAATTGGTTTGAATCAGAAGTAATTCAGTATAGAACAGAAATTGTTTAATTTAATCAAGAACCTGCATATTATAAATGTAGGTTCTTATTTAATTTGGAGAAATTATGATTAACTCTATAGTGGTAATTGGAATAGGTTCTTTTGGTGGATTCTTTACTGAGAATCTTTCACGACTACACGATCTTAAAAGTTTAACAATAATAGATCATGATATTGTTGAATCTAAAAATATAAAATCATCTATTTATAGATTTAAAGACATTGGAAGATTTAAAGTAGATGCGTTAATGGATATAATTAAATCTTATACAGATATTGATATTATTAAATGCAATTTAAAATTTGAGGAAGGTAAAGTAAAACTTCCTCCTAATGATTTAGCTTTTGATTGTAGAGATATGATAACAAATAGGGGAAGTGAAATCAATGCTAGATTTTATATTTCTTTTCGAAAATTAATTATTGATTGTAGAAGAAATACTATAGTAGAAAATGAAAGAAGAGGGTATTATATAGACTATATTACAAAAACTGATATCATGGATGCTGCATTTCGTGCATTTAAGTTAGTTTCTAATAATATTATATTTGATTTAATTGAAAGGGATACTGTATACAATATTGATTTAGACAGCTCTACAGTAGATGTATCTAATGAAATAAAAAATGAAAATGATAATCAAAACAATAATAAATATGACAATACAGATGATGATTATATTTCTCCTAAATTATTGAATTTAAATCAAAGTTTACCTATAATTACTGAATCGAGAACTAAAATCAACGAAGCAATACCAGTTTATATAGGATCAAAAGAATCTTCATATGACATTTCAAAGATATCAAATTGCAATGATATAAATTATTATTCTACAGCTAAAGCTCTTAAAGAAATTGTAAATAATATACCTTTGATTTATGACACTTATATTATAAGGTTTGTTTCAAATGAAGATGGTCCTTATATAGAATTACTACCAGAAACTGGAGGAGCTTAAATAAATGATATTTGAACTAAATAGTTTTATTGAACCAAGATTTATATTTAAGAATGGGAATGCGCATAAAATAATAAGTAGTGATCATAGATTTAATGTATATACTCATATTATAAAAACAAATAAATACGAAGAATTAACAGAAATTGTATTAGTAAGAGCATTTCATCCTAATGCAAAAGAGTCTATTAAAGAACATGAAAGTTTTAAAGGGGTTGCATCTATATATCTACCACCAAAGAATGTATATCTATGCATACCAGATGTATTTAAAGGAAAGAAATTTGGAAAATTAATTACTAAAAAAATAATTGAAAATTTAATTAGTAATTGGAATTTTGATGATTGTTATTATATGCCTCATCCACATTTATATACTTGTTCACCAAAACTTTAAAGGAAATTAAAATGATAGATTTAAATAAACAAATTGAAGATAAAATTAATGAATTAATCAATGAGAGTTTTGACAACAGATTAGAAGCTAAAATAAAAAGTATTAATGAATCATTAACAAGAGATGAAATCAAAGAGATTATCAAAGATGTTCTACCAGATATTAATGAGATGATTTCTAAAAGTGTAAAAGAACATTTCAGCTTTTTAATAAATTCTATGCAATCTTTATTTACAGATAATGGGGAGAAATAATAAATGCCATCATTACTAAATTTTAATGCTTTTTGTGAAGAACTTCCTGAAGTTAATACTAGTAAGGTATTTGAAAAGAAATTCTTTCACCCAGCAGGTTTATTTTCAGAACAACTTTTTGGTCCACTAAAAAACTATCAATGTCAATGTGGTACTTATTATGGAGAAACTGGTGGTGGTGGGACATGTGCAACATGTGAAGTTGATATAGTAAATAGTACAGAAAGAAGAAGGCGATTTGCTAAAATTATATTACCTCATTCTGTAGTAAATCCATTATTCTATGATTTATTAATAGATTTATCTGGACAAAAATCTGATTTCAGAGGAGCAATTGATCAATTAATGAAGGACGAAAATGCTCTGATGTATAGAGATGAAGATAATGATGAATATGTTGTTACAACAAACACAGAATTAACTGAAAGGAGAACTACATTTAGTGGTGTAGAGGCAATAAATATTTTAGTTAAAAATATTTCTGATAAATTAGTTGAAAGTGGAGAAGAAGATTGGGAAATCATTCAGACTAATATTGATCAATTAATTATCAATTACATAATTGTACTACCTCCAGATTTGAGACCAGCTTCTAAGAACATGACAAAAGGAAATCCAGTTAATGTAGATGAAATAAATAAATATTATACATTTATATTAACAAAAAAAGAAATAATGGAGCAAACTCAAATTGAAATAAATAGAAATAATAGTATGAAGTTCGATTATTACAGACAACTACAAAATGCTGTTAATGAATTATATCATTTTATATTAGGCAAACTTTCTAAAAAAGAAGGTTTGATAAGAGGAAATATTTTAGGGAAACGTATTGATTTTAGTGCGAGAGCTGTAATTGTCCCAGATCCAACATTAAAAATATATGAATGCGCATTACCTTATTTAATGTTCATGGAACTATTTAAACATAAAATTTCTAAAGAACTTGTCAACCTTAATAAGTTTAAGTGTATTCATAATGCTATTGAATACATAGAAAGATGTATAGATACAGAAAATTCTTCATTATTCAATTTATGTGAAATATTATCAAAAGATGAACTATGTATATTAAACAGACAACCATCTTTACATAGATTATCAGTTCTTGGTTTTAAATTAAAAATTACTTTGGATAGTATAATTAAAATACATCCTTTAGTTTGTCCTCCATTTAACGCAGATTTTGATGGAGATCAAATGGCTGTTTATATACCAATTAGTGTAGAATCTAAACAAGAAGTAATGGATAAATTACTTGTTACAAATAATTTAATAAATCCATCAAATGGTACATTATCAACTAAACCAAGTCAAGATATGGTACTTGGAATATATGCTTTAACTAATAATGAATTTAAATCATTAAGAAATAAAGTATTATACAAAGGAAAGGAAATAACAGAATCTAGAAAAATATTTAATAAATGTCTTCCTAAAGGTTATCCTTTAATTGATGAAGTAGTTAGTTCTAAATTATTGGTTTCAATGTTAACTAGTATACAAAAAAATTATGAAACAAATGTGATAGCTGAAGTTCTTGATAATATCAAAATGGTTGGTTTTAAATATGCAACTTTATTTGGAGCTACAATGTCATTAGATGATTGTTATATTGAAGGATATAAAAAAATTAGAGATGAAATTTATGGAAGAGAAAGTTTAGTAGATCAAATAAGAGGGATATCAAGCGATGAAGTATTAGATTTTTTAAAGAAAGGGTTTAAATACTCATATATGATTGATTCAGGATCTAGAGGTACTTATGAACAAGCAGGACAGATGTTATTTACAAGAGGATTTATTTCTAATTTTGATGGTAAAATCATATCTGATCCAATTAAAAGTAATTACTTAGAAGGAATGAATCCAAAAGAATTATTTAATTCTACATATGGATCTAGAAAAGGATTATTGGATGTTGCTTTAAATACTGGAATGTCTGGTTATTTATCTAGAAAATTAGTTTTTACATGTGTAAATTTAATGTTAGATAAGAATATTAAAGACTGCGGAACAACTGATTTACTTCCAGTATTTGTAAATAATAATAAAAAAGCTGAAATGTTATTTGGTAAATGGATGAAAACTGATTCTGGTTTAGAAATGATTAATGAATCAAATTGTTATGATTTAATTGGACAAACTATTCAAATAAGAAGTGTAATGTATTGTTTAAGTGAAAAAGTTTGCACTATTTGTTATGGATATTTATATAAATTAATGGATTCTAGATTTGTTGGAATTATTGCAGCTCAATCAATTGGAGAATGTAATACCCAATTAGTTTTGAGGACATTTCATATCTCAGGGTTGGCAAAATTAGCAGAAGAAGATGAAAATGATAACGATGGTATGAAACAACAAGATATTGTTAATGATTTATCTAGAGCTTCAAAATTATTACATAGTGCATCTAAAAACTTCGATACATTAGTATCAGAATTATTTGATATTTATAACACAGGGAGACCTATATATCATGTACATTTTGAATGTGTTGTAAGTCAATTAATGTGGAGCGGAACAAGAAAATGGAGACTTAAAGAAAACAGACAGCAACATAATCCAATATTTCATTCCGTGCAAGTAGTACCATCATTTGAATCATGGTTAATGGGTTTAGCATTTAGTAATCCAAGAAAACATATAATTAAAGGAATTTTAGATAAAGGCAGATACAAAGGAATTTTTGATAAAATGCTTTGTGGTGAAAAAATTTAAAAAGGAGAAATTATGAAATTAAATAGCATTGATAACATACAAGTTTATGTTTATAATGAAGAAAAAGAAACTTTTATACCTAAATATTTTCATGATATAGTAGAAAATGATATAATCTTATTAAGTACTGGTAAATTTATTTCTGAAGGAAAATCATACTTATCTTTAGATTTACCAGGTGGTACTTTTGAAATAGATATCAAACTAAAAAAATAAGGGGATGTCATTTGAAAATAATAAACCCATACTACGAAGTAGATCCAGATCGAAATATTTTTAATATTAGAGAAAAAGAATATGCAGGTTTATTGGAAGTTATTAGACAAATGTTAATACCAGTTGAAGAATTAGGATTTGAGATTCGTGATTGTGGAATAAAAGAATCTAGGCATTTATCTGGAGAACTTCAACGTACCATAAAACAGAATTTGGTATTAAGATTTCAAAAAGGAACTAGTAAAATTGATATTTCTATGCAAATACCAAAGCTAGTTGAAGGTCAATATTTTGTTATTAATGGTAGGAAAAAAATACCGCTATTTCAACTTTTTGATATTCCTATTGTAACAAGAGGAAAGAATATTAAAATTCAAACTAATGTTGGGAATTTAATATTAATTGAAGATAAGGATGCTCCATATTTACATTTGGTATTCATGAAAAAGAAAGTTCCATTCTTTCTATTATTATTTGCATATTATGGACCTGAAAGAATAAATGAAATATTTGAAATTTCTTCTTTAGCAGATGAACCTATACTAAATACTAAATATGATAAGCTTTTATTTGATTTAAAATCATTTTATGATGAGAGTAGAGGTATTACACATGATGATATTATTAAAGAACTTGGGAGTTATTATTCAAAATTCAATAATAAATCAAAAGGATATGATATAGTTTATGCTGTAGATTTAATAACAGATGTAGATGTTATGTCTGCTAGATTTTTAACTACAGGAAATGTATTAGAAGAATTTATACATATTATAAAAAATGGTGGTTTGAATGATACAGATTTTGTAAATAAAAGAATCAGATGTTTTGAATATGTAATTCTTTCTAAAGTTGCACGAGCTATATTTGATTTATGTTGTACTAATAGAACATTAAAATCACCAAAGTTCAATGTAAACTCAACTGCAATATTATCAGAATGTAATGTTAGTGATATTGTTTCATTTGATTTTGCAATTAATCCTATAGATGAATTGACAAAGTTGAGTAGAACAAGCTTGGTTGGACCTGGAGGTTTTAATAAACAAAATGTTCCGAAACATTTAAGAGATCTTAATGAAAGTATGTTTGGCAGAATATGTCCAATTGATACACCTGATAGAGATAATTGTGGTGTATTACAAAATTTATTACCAAATACAAAATTAGATGAAGATCTTAGATTTACTGAAGATATACTTTATAAACAAACAGTATCAATACCTGTTGCTATGGTTCCTGGTCTTGAGCATAATGATCAAACAAGAATGCAAATGTCTTCATCTCAACAAAGACAAGCAATAATGTTACAAAAGTTTGATACACCATTAATCAAATCTGGTTGCGAATCATTGTATACTAAATATACTAAATTTGTAAAAACAGCTAAGAAGAATGGCGAAGTTGTATATGTTGATGAAAAATATGTTATTATTTTCTATGCTGATAAAACAGTTGATATATTTAATATTAGTTATAGAAAAATATATACATCAAATTTAGATGTTTTCCACATTTATGTAAAACCAGGTGATAAAGTAAAACCAGGTGATATTATTGCTGAAAGTAACTTTTGTAAAAATGGAGAAATAAATATAGGTAAGAATCTTTTAACTGCTGTAATGCCATATTATGGAATGAATTATGAAGATGGTATTGTAATAAGTGACAGGATTCAAAAAGAAAGAATCTTTACTTCAGTTCATTATGAAGATTTATCATTTACAATTCCTCCAAATAAAGTATTATTAGGATTGAATAATGATAATTATAAACCATTACCTGATGAAACTGAAAGAATTTTAATGTCTAATCCATATGCTATATTAAAGGAATTCTCTTCTAGTCAATTAAATTTTACATCTATGTTAGAACAACCTCAATCTTTAATAACAAAACATGATTTAATTATTACTGAAGCAAATATATATGCTAATAAATGGTTTGATATGATTCCTGAATATAAGGAATGGGTTGAAACTAAAATTGAAAAACAAAAAGAGGAGGAGGAAAAATTAAAAGTTATAATTAAAGGTTATTTGCCCACAGATGAATATTCTAAATTTGTAAGAGATAATAATTTAGATAGATTTGGAAATGTTGGAAAATTTAAAATAAAGGGTGAAGAAATTAATGGTATATTTGTTGAAATGTTTGGAATATATTTCAGACAAATTCAAATTGGAGATAAGATTGGAAATAGACATGGTAATAAAGGTGTTATTTCTAATATAGTTCCTCATGATAAAATGCCAAAATTAGAAGATGGAAGACATGCAGATATATGTATTAACCCACTTGGTATTATTGGTAGAATTAATATTGGTCAATTATATGAACTACATCTTGGTATGGCTGTAGTTATGGTTAAGAAAATCTTAAAAACATTATTAGAAAAAGGAGAAGAACAACAAAAGATAAAAAATATATTTTATAGTTTTATTAAGATAGTAGATAAAACTGAAGATAAATGGTATGGCAATCAGGTATATGAATATTTATGTGATAATGAAATAGATGATAAATTCATAGAAGATTTTAGTTTAATCCAAGCACCATTCGAATCAGTTGATTATTTATCTATAGTAGAAGTAATGGAATTTTTGAAAGTTCCATTTAAATATAAAATATATGAACCAGTCTCAAAAATGTTCATTGAAAATCCTGTTGCAGTTGGTTATATGTATTTCTTTAAAATGGTACATATAGCAAAAACAAGATTAGCTGCTAGAGGAATTGGATCATATTCTAGAAAAACATTACAACCAATGGGTGGTAGAAAACTCCGTGGAGGTCAGCGTTTAGGGGAAATGGAAACAGCTTGTCTCATTGGACATGATTCTATTATAACATTAGAAGAATGTCTTACAACTAAGTCTGATTGTATAGATTTAAAAAATAAATTTATCAAAGAAATAATAGGAATAGATACAACTAATGAAACTGATAATATTTCAGAAATTCCTGAATCTGTAAATTTACTGAATTGTTATTTAACAGCATTAGGTGTTAATAAGGATTAATATAATAAACAATCTATCTCCATTATTTATATAATGGAGATAAAATTTAAAGGAGAAATTATGAAACTTCCTGATATTCAATGTAGCGAACCTAATATTAAATTACCTATACAACAAGTAGGAGTTGAAGATATTGAAATTCCATTTATGCTTGAATTGAAAAATGGCGGATTTGTTAATTTAATATCATCTGTATCAATGTATGGAAATCTGCAAAATGACATTAAAGGTATTTCAATGTCAAGATTTATAAGAACATTAAAACCATATTTACAAAAACCTTTAAAACATTTTCTAATTGAAGAAATTTTAAATAAACTTAGAGTAAATCTTGAAGTTGAGAATGTATATATGAATTTTAAATTTAAATTACCTTTATTGAGACAATCCCCAGTAACTATTGATAGTTTTCCTATATATCATAAATGTATATTTGAAGGAAGATTGATAGATAAAAAGTTTAGTTTTTATCAAGGTATTAAAATACAATATTCTAGTTATTGTCCATGTAGTGCAGAATTATGTTTAAATTTAAAAGAGAATGGAAGTAATGGATTTCCACATGCTCAGAGAGCATTTTGTTACATTATTGTTGAATCAAAAAATGATGAATACACATGGTTAGAAGATATTATTAATATAGCTGAAAAATCAACTGTATTATTACCTATAGCAATAATAAAAAGAATCGATGAACAGAAAATAGCAGAATTAGCTCGTAATAATACTATGTTTGTGGAAGATGTAATAAGAAATATATGTAATAACTTAGAAAAAATTAATATTAAAGATTGGTTTGCTTATTGTAAACATGAAGAAAGCATACATACTAGTAATGCAGTTGCTAGTTCATCAAAGAATAATGATAATAAATTAAAAGATTTAATGGTATTATTATGATTAAAAATTTATGTAAATGTGGGTGTGGAGAATTTGTTTTGAAAGAAACAAATTCTTATATACAAGGTCATAATCCAAAAGGTAAAAAAATATCAATTAAACATAAAGATAAATTAAGTAAATTAAAAAAAGGAAAAACATGGGAAGAAATATTTGTTTATAAAGGAGTTTGATGGAAGATTCCACATTTAAATTCTGTGAGTATAGTTGATTATGTTACAAAATCTTATAATGTAAGTTATGATACAATAAAGTGTATTGAATTAAGACAAACTTGGAGGAATATATAATGGGTGAGATGATTTATATGGAATTAGCTAATTTAGCCATAACTATTGATAATAAAGGTAAGATAAGGATTATAAAAAATAAATATGGCGAAATTGGCGAAATTAGTCTTCATGAACTATTGATAAGATTAATCAAAAGATCAGCAGATGAATCCTTAACTGGAAGTCCTTTATTAGACCACCCAGTTAAGGAAGAGCTTATTATGGCAATCAATGAAGTTTTAAGTAAATATAATATTATTTAAAGGAGATTTAAAATGACATTACGTAAAAAAGTAGCAAAAACTTTGAAAACTGTATTAGATAATGAACAAATGGTAGATATTAGAAATTTGAGTAGTAACATAGAACCAGTTATAGAGGAAGTTAGTTCATGGTGGGATTTTGATATGTACAATAGAAAATTTGGACCAGCAGTATATACTGAGGATTTCAGTGGTCAAGAAAAGTTAGACCTTGCTACTTTTCTTAAAACAATTTCAACTAGAAAACCAATATTAAATATACCATTATATAAAGCAATGAGACCAAGAACAATAAGAGAAGGAGAAAGAGTAGTATCTAAGGATAATAGACATGGAGCTTTATTGAGTTTATCATCAAATAAAGATCTATTTTCATTTTCAATTAAGATTAATGATGCTAATGTTATCACTACTGATAGTGTTGGTAAGCCAAGAAACTTTACTATTACTGATCCATCTGGAGAATGGTATAAAGGATGGACTACAATTCAATGGGATCCTGTAGCTAAAGAAAATAATTTCTTAAATGATAAAAATCTTTGGTCAGGAAATAGATTAATTTTTAAACATTTTGTACATCCAAACAGATGGACATCTTTCTATGGGGCACCATATTTCATTACTAAAGCTCTTATAAATAGACTTACTGATGAAGCTGCATATTATAATAAGAAAATCAAGGAAATTATAACATCGGGTATTGCATATCCTATAAAAGGAGAAGGTGTTCAAAAGAGTTGGCCAAAACAGAAAAAAGAACCAGGTAAATCAGTTAAGTTTAGGGCACTTGAAATAGATATTGATATTCCTGGATATAAAAATGATTATCAAGAAATTGAATTTAATCAAAGTGAGTTAATAAGAATCACTGAACTTAGAAGAAATTGGGTATATAGTATAATTCCAAATCTTCGTTTTGTTACAAGAGCTACTGAATTAGCATTTTTTAAATATGGTAATACTAAAATGCCTCATTGGTTAAAGAATGTTAAATGGGAATTTGATTATGTTCTAAAAGGAAAGAGAGTTAAATGGGATCGTATGGTAATTATGCAACCAGGTGTTGGTCAAAGAGCAGTATCTATAAGAAAAAGAATAAAAGAAAAATCTGAGATTATGGCTATGGAGTATAAAGGTGGAATATAAAAACTTGATATATATTATAATGAATAAAGTAATAATAATAATTAAATCTAAATTAGAAAAAGGAGAAAATTCAAATGAGTAATAAAGAAAATAAAATTCTAAAACCAGTAGGAACTCCAATTATTGCACCTATAGGAAAAGGTAAGGGTATTAAACTTCCACCATTACATGCGAATGGAAATTTAACTGTTGAAAATGATAATAATATAATAAAAGATGAAAAAAGAAATACAGATACAATTGAGGAAAGTGTACAAACTCTTCCAGAAATAGATACTAAATTTTCAATTGGAAATCAAAAATATAAAGTGTGTTATATTAATGTAGGTAAAGGTAGATTTTCTGCTGAACCTTATTAATATAGAATTGATAGAAACATTAAATATGAATAATCATGTAAAGGATATTTAATGAAAAAATTAGAGATTTATCTTAATGATTTAGCTTGTATGATGCAGGTTGAAGTATTAGAATTTTATGGAGTAGATATAGATAATCCTGAAGAATTCAATTCTAAACCAATCTTTATATTAGATATATTAGAGAACTATGGAGTTACAAATAAAAAAAAATATGAACCAGGAATATCTAAATTGCACATTTATTTTAGTAATTTATCTGATGCAGCACAAAATAAAGTATTAAAATTTTATGGAGTAGATAAATATGATGAATTGATTTTTAATACTGAAGCTATTTTTATATTAGAAAATAGAATAGAAAATATTAAATTTGCAATTAAAGATCAAAATTATGTTATATTAACACAGAACCATTTAGATTTTATAATGAATCAAATAAATAAAATAAAATAAACGGAGAATAATATGTCACTAGCGAAAATGATACAAGAAGAAAATGGAATGACATCAACTAATATTAAAAAAACAAATATAAACACTAATAAAAAAGAACCAGAATTTAAAGAACCAATTACTAATCAAATTAATGATAAAGAAGATCTAGGATTAATTGATTTATATAGTTGGTTTGATAAATATCATAGACTACAAAAAACATTTGAACCAAAAATAAAAGCAACAAATGTTCAAATCGTTGATGTTCTACCACAGGAGAGATTAGTAGTTTCTATTATACATCCTAATGGAGGTATTCATCCTGTAACTGGAAATCCATTAAGAAAAATGGTTACATTTGAAGGATGTAATTATTATAATGTAGTTGATTTACCTGGATATGATATGGATTTTTATACTGATAATTCATGTAGAATTATATATCATTTAGGAGAACATAAATTCAGTAAATGTTATTGTGTTGGTACTGGTCTAAAAGTAATGCATTCAACTTTAGTTGAAAGTAGATTGATACCATTTACTGAATCAAAAGTAAACAAGAAAAAAGAATCAGTTTGTGTTGAATATTGTGATCCAAATATTATTCTACAAAAACTAAATAAACCTCTTGACAAAGAAGCTTTAATATTAATGTATAGACAATTCCAAAAACATATAAATAATATTACTACTAAAACTGAAGCAATAGATTGGTTAATTGATAGAGCTACAACTGTAATGGATATTAATCATCAAATTTTAATTGATCGTACTATTATCTCCATTGTAGGATAACATTAAATAGACAGGTCCTAAAAAAATAACGGACCTGTCTTTTATGGAGAATAAAATGGATATAAATAGAACATGTTCATTAGTATTAAAAGATGTATATTATTATGATATAGAAGCATGTCATTATCAGCTTTTAAAAGGTCTTGGGTATAATCTTACATCTCTAAATAAAAATGATAAATTACAAAGAAATATTCAAATTGGTTTATGGATGAGAGATAATCCAAGATTAAATGTAATGATTCGTAAAATTACAAATTCAACTATAAACTCATATATAAATATTAATGAAATCAAAGATGATAATATTATATTAAAAGCATATGATGGTATTGTAACAACTAAAAAATTAGCTGTTACAACTAGCCAACTGACTCCTATTGAGTTGCAACATGAGTATGATATATTTATTATATCATCAACAAGAAAAGCTTATATTGCACGCACAGCTAGTTATAATAACGATCATTATTATACTATTAAAGGAATATCTCATAGATATGATTTAATAGATGAATTAATATATAAATTACTTAAAATAAATTTATCATTTACTAAGAAGGTAATATTTAATAAATTAGAAGAAATTAAAATAGAAATATTTGAAAGTAAAGATCCAAAATTATTTTGTATACCAGTTAAAGATAAATTTGTAATATTTTTAAAAGGATATGGAGAAACATTAATTGGTAAAGGACTAGTAAAAATATTAGATACTCAAGATATAGATAGACAAAAATATTTTGAATTATATATTAGACCTTTTACTGAATCAATTGTAATAGAATTTATATAAAGGAAGTAAAATAAATAGAAATAGAAAATATTAAACAATTTAAAAAGTTAATACAAGAGGCTAAATCTAAAGGAATTAAATTAAAATATTATATTGATATGGGTTATGAATTATGTATTTTTTCAGATGATACAGAATATTGTAGAATTAGTTCATTTGATTTTCTACATGTTTTATTACAAGATGAATTTAATTTGACGTATGATGATGAATAAAGGAGATAAAATGAAATTTAAAAAGAAGCTAATAATTGATAAAGAATCTGGAATTAGTATTTTAGGATCATTTGATAAACAAATAACAACTGATAAATATGAAATATTATTTAATACTAAAACTGGATTAGAAATATTAAGAGGGATAAATGGAAACCCAGATCCATTTACATTAGATTATCCATCAATGATAGATGTTGGTATTATGGGACATTGTAAAAATAAATGTTCATTTTGTTATCAAGGTGATATAGAACAACCTAATATGACATTTGAACATTTTAAGATGATAGTAGATCAATCAAAAAATCATGTAACCCAGATAGCTGCTGGAGGTCGTGGTGATCCAAATCATCATGAAGATTTTGAAAAGATTATGAAATATTCAAGAAAAAATGGGATTGTCCCAAATTATACTACATCTGGTATAGATTTAACAGATAGACAAATTGAAATAACAAAAGAATATTGTGGAGCAGTAGCTGTATCAATGTATAATCAAACACATACATTTGATGCATTAAAAAGATTTATGGATGCTGGAATAAAAACTAATATCCACATGATATTTAATTCAGTATCAGCTTATAATGTAATTAAGTTAGTTGAAGGATATGATATGTATGATGGTAATGTTAATTTTAATAAATTAAATGCTATTATATTTCTTTTATTTAAGCCACAGGGAAGAGGGAAGAATCTTAATTGGTGTCCCACTTCAGAACAAATAGAATTATTTTCTAAAGCGATTCAAAAACCAAAATCTAAATTTAAGGTTGGTATGGATTCATGTTTAGTTAATAAGGTAAGTAATAACAGATCTTTATCTAATATTGAAAAGGTAATGGCTGATACTTGTGAAGGAGCAAGGATGAGTTGTTATATAACACCTGATATGAAATTTATGCCATGTTCATTTGGTAATCATAATAAATATGGTATTTCAATAATAGATACTCCTATAAAAGAAGTTTGGGATCATGGTAAATCTTTTAAAGATTTTAGAAATTCATTAAATAATAATTCAAATAATTGTCCATATGAAAAAGATTGTTGGGCGTAAAAGAGGTGTATTATGTTAGTAGATTTACAAGGTTGTAGAACATTTTTAAGAAGTGAATGTGAAATTTGTAATGTACATGAACGTAAAGAAAATAATACTAATTGTGTCCCATGTTATATTTCACGAAACTCTAAAGCTGTAGGAGATGAAGAACGAATAAGACAAGGTAAAAAATCTTTAAAATCTAGAATTGGAATAAGTGAAAAATTTAAGAGATTTGGAGTTAATAAAATATCAAACCATGGGAAACATCATTTATATTTATATATAAATTATCCTAAATTAAATTTTAGTTTACCACCTGTACCTGATTTTGATTGTCTTGATTCTTTTAATTATGAAACTGTTAGTATATATTTATTACATAATGTAAAAAAGCGTAAAAAACTTAGATGGAATTTACATCATATCAATTCAGTTCCTTATGATGATAGAAAAATAAATCTATGCTTATCACTTAATACAGAACATCAAAAAATTCATGGGTTATGTAATAATGATAATTATTCTGAAGCAAAAGGACTTATGACTACTATAGCCTATAGAAATCTTCAATTATTTGGAGAAACAGCATGTCCAATAGATTTTGAAATTTAATATATAAAAAATAAATAAGTAATGAATAATATATCCATATATTATTCATTACTTATAAAGGAGATAAATAATTTTAGAATGGTAACATTTGTAACAAATATAAATCATCAAAATAGAAAAAGAATAAAACAGTCTTTAGATATTATAAACATATTAAATTCTTTTGTAAAATTAAATATAACTATAATGAATGAAGAAGAATTTATAAATTTTTATAAAAAATTTACATTAGAATTAGAATCTAAAGGTTGTAGTATTAAAAAAATTATTAAACAAGATATTCACAAATTTAATAATGTCAAACAATTATTAATAACTTCACAATCATTTTTACTTTATCGAATGAAGGAAATATCACATATAATAGTAAAGTTTAAAAATACAGGTTTAATGGAAATTATTAATTTAGATATTAATATTAGTGTTTGTTATGATTCACATACTAGAAAATTTGTTAATAGATCAAATATTACAAATGTTTTTACTGTACAAATCGAAAGTGAATATTTAAATAATCTATATCATTTAATTATTAATTTTTCATTTAAACGATTTAAAGTATGTAAAAAATGTAATTTACCATTTTTTCAAGCAACAAAGAGAGAGAAGATATATTGTTCTGATAAATGTAGTAATGCAGAGAGGCAAAAGAGATTTAAAAAAAATAAAAATAATAAAAGAAGAGGAAATTTAAATGAATAATTTAGAATTTGGTAAAGTAAAATCATGTATTGGTTGTGGATTTTGTTGCATTAAAACTATTTGCGATTCTGGTAGAAGAATATATGGCAATGGTGTTATATTATGTCCTGCTTTAAAATGGGATGAGAAATGTAAAAGGCATTATTGTAAATTATGTAATATTTCAGGAGAATTGGGCAGGCAATATAGAATAGAATTATATGTAGGTGCTGGTTGCTGTGCTAACTTAAATTCATGGAGAAGAGAGACATTAATAAATAGAATAAATATCAAAGGTAATGCAAAAAAATATGTAAATCAAATTCCACATGAATTACAAATATTTTTAAAAAATTTGGGACAAGAATTTATATCAATTAATGCAATTTCTTTAGCATTATCTTCTACAAAAGAAGATTTAATGGAAAATGGTTGGGACGTTAATAAAGCAGAAATGTTTTGTATGCAAGTAATGCATCAAATTAAACAATCAAAATCAACAGTTAATAAAAATTTTATGGGTTAGGAAAATAATAATGAAAATAAAATACGATTTTGTTACTAATAGTTCATCAGTGTCATTTATAGTTTGTATTCCAAATAGTTTTAGATTTACTTATGAGGAAATTAGAAAAATTGTAATTAAATATCCTGAATATTATGATATTGAATTTGGTGATATAAATCAATTCCATGAGAATTTTATTAATAAGATTACAGAAGAAGTTAATAACACTTTAAATCTTTTAAAATCTGGATATGAATTTGAATTTGATGGTAAAGATTATAGTTTTACTAGATTAATATATGATATTATTCCAGACAAATATATTATATTTAAATATGATAGTGGACCTGATGATACTTCAATATCAGGTATAAAAAAAGAAAAAATACAGGAAATTATAAATGAAGATAAAATATGATTTTGTTACTAATAGTTCTTCAACTGGTTTTATATTTATATTTAAAGGTTCTAAAAATAATTTATATAAAGCTATGATTAATCATAAAGATAAATTTAAGTTATATTATAAATCATATTATATAAAAGGAGAATTTAAAAGTGATGTATGGGATATTATAGATTCAATAGATCCTCATATTAAGAAGATCAAAGAATTTAGAAAAAATAAAAGACTAAATAAAGATACATATAAAATGAGAATAATTAAACCAATAGAAGATTTAATTTCAGAATTTAAGAATGATATTAATTCTTGTCAAGATTTAAATTTAGATCATAGTATTATTAGAGAGATTGAACGAAATTTAAAAAAAATAAAAAATGCTAAAAATAAAGGACTTAATAATTATTTAGATATTGATTTTGGAAATGATGGATTAATATCTAAGAAGCCATTATCTATTACTATGGATGTTGTTGGTAGAGAAATAGAAATAGATAGTAATAATTTAGTTGTAATAACAGAACAAAGGAGGTAATGTTATGTGGGTATTATTTGGGATTATAAGTGGAGTAGCATGTTATAAATTTAGAAGTGAATTATCAATTATGGCTAAGAACTTTTGTATAGATATAGAAGAGAAAATTAATGGTAAAATAATTAAAGATAATAAAGATGAGAATAAATAATTGATTAAGGTTAAATATGATTTCTAAAAAAATACAAATGAATCGTAATATTAATATTGATCGAATAATTTCATCTAGATGTAAAGATGATATATTAAATTCTGAAATAATTGTTGATAAATTTATAACAATAAATAGTCAAAAAAAAGAAGATATTGAAGTATTAGAAAAGTGGAAGGATTATTTTGATGAATATAATATATCATATATAATAACAAAAGAACCTGTAATTATAATCAGGAAAGGAGTAGATAAATTAATTGATAAATATATTTTATGGAAGCATATGCCTTATTAATTTTAGAAATTTTCTAAAATTAATAGAACATATTATAAAGGTAAAATATATCAAAAATAATAATAATTTAAATTAAATAACTCTAAACTTATACTCATATTTAAATATTTTATGGGGTAGTTGGTTCATTAAAGAGAATCTAGCTACCCCTATTTTCCGTAAACAAAAATTATAGATAATAAACGAAAGGAAATTAATTATGATTAACGATTTGAATAAACCTATGTATGATGTAGTAAATGTTCTTATGCCTAATTCTAAAACTATTACCTTTGATCATAAAGCAATTAAATGTACAATTGAAGGAGTTGTTATTTCTCCTGAAAAATTTGAAAAAGTTTTACAAATAATAGCTTTTAGTAGAGTTAGTAATGTAAGTTGGCCAGGTTATTATGGTGAGGAATATCAACAATATGGTATGACCAAGACCAATACAGCTGGACATTTTGTATTCTTTACACCATTTCTTCAAAAAGTTGAAGTTTCCTTTTTAGGTAGGTAGTTAATATATAATTTAGTACTAGAATTATTTTAAAATTAAGTAATTCTAGTACTATTTCAATAATAATAGATTTAATTTAAATGAAAGATTATTAATTATGACTTATGATGAAATAGCAGAAATAATTTGGAATAATCATCCTAATTTAAAAAAAGATAATATTAGATTTCATATATCAGGATATCATATAACAAAAGATAATAAGATATCAATATCAACATTTATAGAGGAATCATTAATCGCTATTGATCTTGGTAACCCTAATGATATAGGTATTAATATTTCAAGTGAGCGATGGTATTCGGATTATTTTAATAACATTTATATGTTATCTGCAATATCAAAGAAAATATTTAAAGAATTAAAACCATATGGAAATTTTGATTTTAAAGAACCAAAAGATTGGGCTACTATAATTAAAAATAATGAGGTAATAAATGAAATGCAAACTTGATTTTATAACAAATTCATCATCAGTTAATTATGTTGGTTGGGGAATAATTATATCTAGAACTGAATTAGAAAATAAATTAAGAAAAACATCTAATGGTGATAATGAAAGTGATGAAATATTAGATCCATATGAAATAAGTGAAAATATAAGTAGAAATTCTGAGCTTCTATCATGTACTATGTTTGATATAAGTTATTGTATAATAGCTCACCCAACATTAATAAAAGATGATGAAACTTTATTAGAATTCAAACGAAGAATTGTTACTGAATTAAATAATAATGGAATTGGAGCTACAACTAATTCAATAAAATGGATTGATATAGAGGTATAATATGAAAAATATATTAAATATAGCTGCTGGTAAATTTGCTCCTATTAATTTACCAGATAAAAATTTTAAAATAGTAAATCTCGATACAATGTATTATCATCATGATAGTCCTGAGAATATTGAAAAGAGTATGTATATTAATAATGATGCAGATTCTATTTATAACTGCAAACGTGATGCATTTGAATTTATGGAAAGAACGTCATTAGTATTTGATGAAGTTGTTTGTTATAGATTTCTTGAACATGTATCATTTGATAGAATTCCATATTTTATATATTTAATATCTACAGTATTAAAAGTAGGAGGAACTTTTGATTGCATTGTACCAAATTATCTACTACTTGCTGAAATGATTTTTAAGGAATCTGAAATGAATATAGGAGGAACAGATTGGGATTCTCATAATACATTATTAACAACTGAACTTCTTAATGAACCTGGTTGTCCACATGCTTCTATTTGGACATCATCTAGGGTTAAATATTATATGGAGTTCGAAGGGAGGTTTGAAATAGATATTATTGATCCATCATATCAGTTTGATGGAAGAGATATTTACATTAGATTCATTGCAAAGCGAATTAATAAAAACTAAAAAAAAGGAGAATTGTCGAATGAATGATTATTAATTATGTTAGCTCATTACTTAATGGTATTAATTTTATTTATTATATTCTATTTTATAATTAACAAATATTTTCTAACAACTAAACAAAAAAAATCTTCATTAGAGTTAAAAATAAAAAAATTAGAAAAAATAAAGGACGATTTAAAAATAAGGAGCGAAGAAGTAGATGTTACTAAAAAAATCAAAGAAGTTGAAAAAGAACTTTTAGAAAAAGTAGAAAAATTAAAACATCTGGAGGAATAGGTGGAATCTAAAGATAATGAAACTAAAGATGATTTAATTTCATCATCTTCTAAATTATTCATTATAGGAAAATTAAAAAATGATTTAAAAGTAGAAATAAAAGTTGAGATTGATTTAGAAGATTGTTTAAATAGAAAAATTGAAAATATTGAAGACTTGAATAAATTTTTTAATATTAAGCATGTTAATGAAATTGATAGTGATGAAATTAATAGACAATATATGTCATGTATGCAAGTAATAATGAGAGGAGGTGAAGTATTATTAATAGATATATATAATAATAGTATAGATGAGCTCGAATTATTTTTATATCAAAATGGTATTAAAAATATCAAATTTAAAGATGGTATTATTGTCATCAGAGGTTGATGATATTTATTAAAAAACAACTAATAGAGAAATGTTTAAAAATTAAATTATTTAAAGGAGATTTATTATGTCTAATACTACTAGCTTGAGAGAAATGTTAGAAAATGGCGAAACTGTTAAAGTTACTGAAAATGAAAATGCAGTACCTGTTGAAGGGATTGCTGTTACATCTACAGAAACAAATAGTAATATGGAAACTGAAAACAATACAACACCAACATCAATTATTCCACCTGGTACTCCTACTATAACTTCTCCTACATCTGCTAATACAACTACTACACAAAGACTTGGATTTTCTGATAGAGCTGAAGAAATGGGTTTAACTTCAATTGGTGAAGGTTGTTTTAAATATACTGATGAATTTTGTGAAATTGCTTACAGAAATGTAAGTACAGGTGGAGGAGCAGAAATAGCAGATAATTTTCAAATTCCTAAATTAGTAATTTTTACAAAAGGTCTTGGTGATGAAGAAGAATGGAAATTTGTAGGATTTATTTCTGATTCCTATAAATTTGTTGGTACTGGAGATATGGTTAATGCTATTCGACAATCTTTAACAGAATTTGGTTCTCCAATTATTAATGAGGAAACTTTCTTCTCTTCAAATCATAGTCAAGTTCGACATGAAATGGTTATTCAAAATGCTACTGATGTACCTAATGTTGGTAGTATATATCCTCAAATTGTTCTTGGTAATAGTTATGATGGTACTAAAGCATCTAATGTTACTTTTGGATTATTCTTTAATGATGGAGTAGATAATATTCGCATTGGTGCTTCAAAGAAACTTGGTTATATTCGTCAAATTCATTTAGCAGGTGCTTCTACTACAATGGGTGCTGCTGTAGGTGAGTATATTAATGTTTTTACTAATAATATTGTTGAAATGATAACTGAAAATTTCAACAATCATATTACTGAAGATGATATGTTAAAATCTCTTAATCTTATTCAAAAACTGGTTGGAAAGAAACGTCGCGATTCTCTTAAAGAAATTCTTGATTCTAATAGGGCAACTCAAGGGATTGAATCTTGGAGTTTAACAAGCTGGCAATTATTTAATGCAATTGCTAAATTCTCTACTATTGAGAGAAATCTTAGCGCAAAACTTTTAATTGAAAGTGTTGCTGAAAGAGTATTAGTAGTTCCTGCTCAAATGGCTACTGCTCTTGCTGTAATTAATGGTTAATAATAATTAAATAATAATAATGAGTTAGGGTTTAATTATCCTAACTCATTTAATTAAAGGGATTATATATCATGACTTTACAAAAACATCTTAAATTATACATAAGTAGTATTTTAAAGAGACCTGAATTACAAAACTCATTTGCTAAAATATTTATATTAATGTGTTCGACACTTATTTCGCTATCACCATTGTGGGTAACTATGTTTATATACAATGCAGTAGTTCCAACATCAGCTTTTGAAAAAATTATTACCATATCAGTATGTTTATTCTTTTTAGGTACTCTTCAAATAGTTTTTATATTAATGCTTATTTTTATTTTTATGATAGTTTGTTTTGAATAAATAATATTATAATAGCACAATATCAAAAAAGATATTGTGCTATTTTTTTTGTTGTACATTTTTATGAACAAAATAAAAATAATAAGGATATAAAGGAGATTAGAGTATGACTGTAACTAAGACTGTAAGTCAACCAACTAGAAGCTATCAAATTAGTCTTAGTATAAAAGGGACTGAATATGATGTTAGTAATGTAAAAGTTATATCTACATTAGCATCAGCATGGCAGGTTGTTACTATAGATTTATTTTTGGATCCAAAAGATATTATTATTAATCAAATATATGGTCAAGATGCTGTTAAAATTATAATACAATTATTTGCTGAAGAACAAATTCCTGCATCTTCAATAACATTTAATTTAATGACAATAGGTTCTGATTTCCAAGTACCAATGTCAGAAGAATTATCAACTGGAAAACAATCTGATAGATCATTAATGAGATTAATTACAATCCCAAGAAAACCATTTGAAACAATGACATCATTTGTAAATGCTATTTATGGTGTTACAGATAACCCGTTAACTCCAATAGAAGTAGTTGAACAATTAGTAAATAACTATACCACTACTGGAGCAAAATTAATATATGATTCAGAGGGTTTAAATTCAGATAAGATTCCTCAAATTTGTATACCACCTGTAATATTATATAAAGCTATAGAATACATAGATAGAGATTTTGGTTTATATGATGGAGTTCCTGTAACTTTTTGTCAATATGATAATACTATTAATGTGATGAATTTAGCAAAGAGAATGACAAAATCTCAAACAATTACTATTAAACAACCAGCAACTACAGGTAGTGATAAGAATACTAAAGACATTGAGAAATCTATAGATGGTAAACATTTTTATACATATGATAATATAATATCTTCATATGCAGGTAATGCTACTTTTTCTGAATTGGGTAGTTCTATAAGACATATAGTTTCTCCAAATGACACATTATATCATACAGTAAACCAAGAACTTTTAGATATATTATCAAATTATTCTGTGGTTGACAAAAATAAAAGTGCACCAATTATAGATTCAGTATTTAATAGAAAAAAATATTATATAGATCACGGAGGGTTTAATTATTCAGAATCATTTGGAAATTCTATGATATCTAAAAGAATATATGATATGTCTAGAATATCATTAATGTTAGAGAGAAATATAATTGCAGATGAATTATTAAAAGTTGGTTCAGTTATAAAATTTAATTCTAGTACAAGTGAACATAGTTCATTGACTGGTAAATATATATTATTTATGAGTGAAGTAATGTGGAATAAAAATACTGATTGGGAAGCTACTGCTAAAATTGAAATGGTAAGATCAAATAAAACAATAACATAAAAAAAGTACAAAAACCAATCTCCCCCATGAGGGGAATGGAATGATCGGCCTTCCCAATTTATGTATTTTTTGGTGGTTGTGTTGGATACTGGGTGTTAGATAAAATGGTTAATAGATAGTAGGTTATAGACAACAAATTTATTAATTTAAACATAGCACCTTCCTTAATTTTTTTATTAAATGATTAATATTATCACAACAGTAAAGTCGCTGTGATATGAAAAAGTAAAGTTCATTAGCTATCAAATCATTAACAATATCACAACATAAAAGTTGTTGTGATATTGTATAAAAGTAAAGTTTATTAGTCTTTGTATTCTTTGTGTTTTTTGTATTCATTTCCTTAATTTTTATTAAATGATTAATATTACTACAGTAGAAAATTACTGTGTGTATAACTTTACAACATGAAGTAAAGTAGTTTAAGTTTTAATAGACCTAAATTTTAATTTGCAGTTTTTACAATAATGAACATCTCCTTTTATTTGTTTTAAAGTTTTTCCGCATACTGTACAACCCCATCCTGTTTTATTCATTTTATTTTTGTCAACAATTAACTCAGTTGGAAATAAATTAGAAAATACTTCTAATAACATCATATTTTATATCCTTTCTTTTGAAATTAAAACTATAATATCTATTATTATACTCACTTATTTATATATATAATTACCACTACATATACTATATAGATACAGAACAAATAAAAAAGGAGATATATAGAATGGATGCAAATAAAGTATTAAAACAACAAGCTAAAAAATTAAAAGATTCAGCTGAAAAATATGTAATAGAATTCCTCCGATGTAAAAAATCATTTAGTTATTTCTGTGGAAGGTATATTCTTATTGAAACTCCTGGCGGTGATAGGATTTTAAAACCTTATAAACCACAAACTGAATTAATAAGGTCTATTAATAAAGACCATTATATAGTTGTATTAAAATCAAGGCAAATTGGAATATCAACAATAATTCAAGCTTATTCAGTATGGTTATGTGTATTTTATGATAATGCTGTTATTGGTATTATTTCAAAAGATGGTAAAGAAGCAACTGATTTTGCTAGGGCTATTAGATCTATGGTTGAAAAATTACCAACTTGGATGGGAGCTATTTTTTCTAAAAAGACAGAACAATCATTTATATTAAGCAACGGAGCTAAAGTTTATGCTTCACCAGTAAATCCAAATGCTCCAGAAAAAACTCTTCGTGGTAAAGCTATTACTCTTTTAGTTATTGATGAAGCTGCATTTATTAAATTTTTAGATGAAGCTTGGACAGCAATGATACCTGCATTGTCAACAAATCAAATGCAGGCCAAACAACAACATGTTCCTTTTGGTACTATAGTGTTATCTACACCAAATAAGACAATTGGTCCAGGTAAATGGTTTTATGAAAGATATATGAGATCTATAAGCGGAGACGATATATTTAAACCATTTACTATACATTGGAAAGATGTATCTGAATTAGCGGATGATCCAGATTGGTATAAAACCCAATGTTCTTTATTTGATCATGATTCTAAAAAAATACAACAAGAATTAGAGCTTAAATTTTTATCAAGCACTGGTTCATTTTTTGATGATGAAATAAATCAAAAACTTCAAGGAATAGACACTAAACCAATAAAGAAATTGAAATTATTTAATGGTGAAGCTTGGATATTTAATGAACCTGAAAAGAGTGTACATTATATAATGGGTGTCGATACAGCTCCTGAACATGGTGAAGATAAATCTGCTATTACTGTATGGAATTATGTAACACTTGAACAAGTAGCTGAATATCAAGGTAAATGTAAAGTGTTAGATTTTGTTAAAGTTGTGAAAGGTTTAGCTTCACAATATCAAGGAACAATAGTTGTAGAAAGTAACTCATATGGCAATCAAGTTGTGGAGGAGTTAAATAATAGTGAGTATTCCCATATGTTATATAGAGAAAAAAGGATTAACAAAACAGTGCCAGGTTTGTCAACTAATGCTAAAACAAGACCATTGATAATTGATGCTCTATATTCATATGTAACTGAAAACCCAGAATGTATAAAGTCTCAAAGGTTAATTTTGGAATTGATTGGTCTAGTGGCCAAAACGAGCGGGCGTGTAGAAGCTGATACAGGATGTCATGATGATTTAGCCTTAAGCGCAGGAATTTCTTTTTACTGTCGCAAGTATGATCCAATTTTAGGCATAGGTGAAAAGGAATCGGATCAGTTTAAAGGTTTGCTAGCAGATGTAATGAAATTTAATGATTTTATGACAGATGATATTACAAACTCATCAATTATGAAAGAAGTCAGAAATAATTCTAGTGGAGGTTATATAAACACATTAGATTTTTTTGGAGCTGATAGAGGGTAATAAAAAATGAGAATATGTGAATATGGTTGTGGAAGAGAAGCTAAACATAAATTTAAAAATGGTAAGTGGTGTTGTGAAAAATATTTTAATAAATGCCCTTCATATAGAAAAAATTTAAGTATAAAAAATAAAGGTAGAGATAACAAAGGTAAAAATAATCCAATGTTCGGAAGAAAGCATTCTGATGAAACTAAAGAAAAATTAAGAAGACAGAAATTAGGAAAAAAGGCATCAGAAGAAACTAAATCTAAATTAAGCAAAAGTAGACGTGGTGATAAAAATGGTTTTTTTGGGAAAACACATTCTGATGAAACTAAAGAAAAATTAAGAATACATGGATTAGGTAGAAATCTCTCAGTTGAAACTAGAAGAAAAATAAGTGATAAAAATAAAGGGAAAAAACTAAGTAAAGAATCAATTGCTAAATTAGTTGCGTCAAGGAAAGGAATAAAGATATCTGATGAAACAAAAAATAAAATAAGAATAGCAAATAAATTAGATATTAAAATAATTAATAAAAGATATCCAACTTTTTCAAAAATTGAAGAAATGCGATATAACCCAGATAAACCAGAAGATAAAGAAATACAAGTTCATTGTAAAAATCATAAATGTTCTAATTCAAAAGAAAAAAATGGATGGTTTACTCCTATTGGACATCAATTTGATGGTAGAAGAAGGGCAATAGAAGATCCAAATGGAAATGGAGCAGCATATTTTTACTGTTCAAATTCTTGTAAGGAAGAGTGCCCTTTATATAGTAAAACTGTTCAACAACTTATTAAAGAAGATCAAATGAGAGCAGGTATAATAAAAGAAGAATATTATACACAAGAAGAATATCAAATATGGAGAAGTGAAGTATTAAAGAGATCTAATAACCAATGTGAATATTGTGGACAAGAAGCCAAACATTGTCATCATATACAACCACAAAAGTTACAACCTTATTTATCTTTAGACCCAGGAAATGGTTTAGCGTGTTGTCAAAATTGTCATTATAAATATGGGCATAAAGATGAGTGTAGTACTAGAAACCTAGCACAAATTATATGTAATTAACGGGACGTATAGTTATATATTTATAATCGGGGAAAAATAATGGATGATATAGTTACAAGGGTAATTGAAAATATTCAAATAAGTTATCCAGAAATATCAGTGGATGATATAAATGAACAATATTTAGATGAATTATTCTCATTGCCTTTCAATACGTATTTAGTTGCAGAATTGGATGGAATGCAAATATATACATCTGATTCATTAAAAAGAAAATATGTTGAAGCAATGAGAAAAATGGATAAGACTAAACCTATAGCTGATAGTATTGAAAAATTAGTTGAGAAAAACACACTTGTACCAGCATGGTTAAATAAGGGTATATTCAGATTAATATACTTTAAAATATTTGCACCTCCAGGTTCACAAAATGCATTAGGATTTTATACATCTAGTCATGATCAAATATATTTATTAATTGATAATAACATTACATTAGGTTACGCTTCTAATCAAAGATTAATGCATCTAACAATTCACGAATCTATGCATATGGCTGCATCACATATGAAGAATAGATTTGTTAGTCTTTTTACACCAGAAATTGTTTCATTTTATTCTGCTGTGTATGAGGAATTATTTCAAATACCACCAAATAAAATTACAAAACAATGTAATACAATAATGAAATATTTATTTAGAGAATTTGAATTTAATAATAATAATTTAAGTCTTATGACACTAAAGAAATTTCTAAAAAATTATAGAGAAATGATAGATAAATCATTTAGAAGTATTACAAGATTACCTCAAGAGAAATTTGATAAATATTTATTAGATTATATTGATTTTATTTATTTATATTTTTATGATTTAGATAAGTTTATAAACTCATTTGTAAACTTATATCCACATATTTATAGAGCTTTATTAATGGGATATGAAAATGGTCTTAGATTTAGAAATAATTTTAGTTTATGTGTACAAGAATTATTTTTCCCATCAGAAATAATTTGCATACACTCAGAATATACTAATAACATGTCAAAAGTTTATAAAGCATTTAAATCTATATAAAGAGGGATTAAATAATGGTTGATAAAAAGGATCAAAAACCTGTTGCTATTAGAACACCTGAAGATGTAAGACCTTCAATTGATATGGCTAAAACTGCTAACGCTGTTTACAATTCAAGACTAAAAAACATTAATTCTGTATCAAATATGGTTTCTAAGAAGACTAAAGAAGCAGTAGATAAAAGTAGAGAAAAGAATAATTATATTGACAAATATGCGAATAATAAAGAAATTAAGAAACCTATATCATTAATAAACAAAGCATTAATAAATATAGGAGATGCTACAGAAACTTTAGCAGTAGGAATGAAAAATGTTAGTATTGAAACTGCTATAGGTGTCAAAAATATAACATCTGCTGGAATTAGTTCTGTAGGAGAATATACTAAAGCAATATCACAAGATATTAATGTAAACAGACAAAATTTTACTGTAACTGCATTAGGAAAAATTAGTCCACTTATTGGGTATAGTGTGGCAAAACTTATGGAGACATCAGTCTTTAGGAATATGATTTCTAGAATGAAGGAAGGTCTTGGAAAAGCGCTTTCATCTGTAACATCTAAGTTTAAAAAACTTGCTAGTGCAGGTTGGGATAAAGCAAAAGACTTTGCTGCTGGTGTTGGTGCTTTTTTTAAGAAAAGAAGAGAAAGAAAACAATTTACAAAACGAGAAGCTCTTCTTACATCTTTATCCGAAGCAAGAGCAGCTAAAGCTAGAAAAATAGGACGTGTACCTGAAAAAATTAAGAGACATTATGAAAAAGATCGTGAAGGAAAACAATTATATAAAACAAAAAGAGAAGCTTTATTAGCATCTCTATCAGATGCAAGAAGAGCTAAAAAAGAAGGTTTAGGTAAAGAATTAAAATTAAAAGATAAACTAAAAATAGTTACAGAAAAGAAAGCAGCAGAAGCTAAAAAAGTACCAGCAATGGCTAAGGGTGGTTATGTAGAAAAAGCTGGTTTAGCTAAAGTCCATGCTGCTGAAGTAGTTCAACCTGTAGAAAAAGTTGTTGCAACTATTGTCGACCAAGTTGATGAAAAGGTCAAAAAGAAATTAGGCACTGATAAAGTTGGTTTAGAAAAATTTACAACTACAGTGCGAAAGCAATTAAAAGCCACTACCAATCAAGCAACTCGTTTGCAATCTAAATTTATGCAACAAGGCGATGCAATTAAAAAGTCTATGCAAAATACTGCAATTCAGATTGGTGAAGCTAAACAGGTTGAAATAAAAAATACCGATATCATGACCAGATTTTTATCTAGAATGACAACTGCATTAACAGATCCTGCATCTGGTTTAGCTGGACTGATAAATAATTATTGGGAAAGAACACTTGCAAAACATCCATTATTTGCAACTTGGTTACAAATTGCTAAAACAACACTTTCTACATTAGTTAGTCCTATATCATTTGTATTTAGAAGAAGAGGGGGTTATGAAAAAGATCTTCCTACTAGAGGAACTCCTTTAGTTAGACTTGGTGGAATTATGTCTTCTGTATATGTTAAATTAGCAGAAGGTATAGATATGATATCTAATGGTTTTGCCAGATTGATAGCTTCTGCTGAAAAAAGAACAGTTAGTGCTAAATCATTATTTAATAAACCTACTAATTGGAGAATACCTGGAAAATTACTTAGAGCTGTAGCAGCTCCTTTAGAATGGTTAAGTAAGAAGCTTCTTCCAAAAAAATTAGCTGAGACTTTGACTAAGAAAAGAAGTATGAAAGAAGAACTTACTAAGAAAAGAACATTAGGAGGAAGATCTAGATTAACCAGTATTGCTGCTGCTCCCATAGAAGGATTAGGTAAGATACTTTTGCCAAAAAAAGCATCTGATATCTTCACAGCTGATTTAGTAGATGCTAGTAAGAAAAGGATAATAGATCCTGCATCTAAAAAAATTAAGAAAATGACGATAGATGCAGATATAGAGGCAACAAGAGAAAAACAATTATTTAAGGAAGGTATTAAATCTAAGTTTTTAAATATGAAGAGTTTTGCTAAAACTCCATTTTTATCAGAAACAGGAAAAATTGAAGAAGGTTTAGGTAGAAAGGATAGAAGATTAAAACAAAAAGAAAAATGGAGACTTCATGATGAAGCTAGATTAGTTCCAAAAGAAATTAGTAAAATAGCAAAAGCTAAAAAGAAAGGTAAGTCTACAATCTTTCAAGATCAAACAGCTAAAGAACTTATGGCTGCTAAGAGAGGAAAAAAAGGTACAAAAGAATATACAGATATAATTAAAAGAGGTAAAAAAGAATCAGCTGAATTTTTTGGAAGAGATAAGAAAAAAATACTTACTGGGAAAGATTATGAAAAAAAGACAAAACGTCGAGAAGAAAAGAAAAAACAAAGACCAATAGATGAACTTTCATTAGTTAAAAAAACAGTTAAAGAATTAAGAAAACTTCAAAAGAAAGATAAGCTTACAAAATTTCAATCTAGCATGCTAAGCGAGCTAAAATCAGAATCTAAAAAGAGCCAAACAGGTACAAAAGAATTATCAAAAGTAATTAGAAAATGGAAAGGTAAATCAGATAGTTTTTATAATAGAGATAAAAAAGATAAAAAATTAAGTATCAAGAAGTTTAGACTTCAAGTTTCTCAAAATAAGACTATGAAATCTCTCAGTAGGAGAATGAGAAATGCTGGTCAAATGATATTTAAAGTAGTAATGGCTGCTTGGTCTCTTGTTAGTGGTATTTTTTCAAAAGGTATTGGTGGAATTACTAATATTATCACAAATATTGCTTCAAGTGTTGTTTCAGGTATTACTGGTAGTACAATATTTAAAAAGATAATGGATAAAATACGAGGTAAGAAACCACCAACTCCTGATCTAAAACCAAAACCAAAACCAAAACCTAAACCTAAAGGTAGATTATCAAAATTAATAGATAAGATAAAAAATAAAGGTACTGATGCTGCAAAAGCTACGAAGAAACCTGGATTAGTAAAGAGGGCATTCCAAAAATCAAAAAGTGTAATTAAAACTGGAATGGAAAAGAGTAAAGGTGTATTGAAGACTGTTGCTAGTAAAGGAAAAAGTTTAGTATCAAAAATTCCTGGTAAAGAAAAGGCATTTAAATTACTTAAACCTATGTACGATATTGTAGGTAAAAAGCTATTATCAAAATTTGCTATTGGTGGTATTGCATCTGCTGGAGCTGGAGCTGTTGGTGGAGCTGCTGCACTGGCTGCATTACCTTGGGTGTTAGCTGCGTATACTGGAAAACAAATTGGTTATGATTTAGCTGGACCATATATTAATAAAACGTTTATAAAACCTTTTTATGATAAGATGTATAAAGGTCTTGAATACAGAGATAAAGTTGAAGCTGCTAAAGCTAGTAAAGTTGTTAAAGAGAAACAAAAGAAATTTAAATCTGGTAAATCTACTAGCAAAGAAGCGATGGAGTATAAAACTCTTACACAAACTAGAGTTAATCTAAATCGTTTGAAAAAACAAAGACAAAAAGATTATGGATTATCAACATCCAAACTAAATTTTTCAGCTATTTTGTCTGGACAAGAACAATTCATGAATGAGAATGTAAGTTATTATACTTTATATGGTCCAACTCAAGTTAACAAATTAAGACAAGAATGGTTAGAAAAAGGTGGATTTAGAGGGAAAGGGTTGTTTGAAGATTCTACTAAATATGGAAGAGTAAGAGAATCTGCATTTCTAAAATATGTTAAGAGTAAAGGGAAAATATTAGGGAAAGATAAAGTAAGAGAAGAATTAAAAATTCAGAATTGGGAAGATAAAGTTCAAAAGGATAATATTAAAAATAAAGCTGATAAAGTGAAAAATATTCAAAAAATTAATGAGAAAGGGAGAAAATCAGAAGATAAAGTACTCACTGAAGCACAAGCTAATAGACTAAGATCATTACAAAAAAGTATAGGTACAGGAATTGAATGGGCTACTCCTTTTATGGGATTTACTGGTCAATTAGCAGGCAGTTTTACTAGAGAAATGCTTGAGAAACATCCTACTGCTGTAGTTGACGCAGCTGAAAAAATTATTAAATTAGCTAAGACAGCTAAAAATAAAATATCTCCTGCACTATTATCTGCTTCTGAGCAAATTATTGCAATGAAGGATCTTATTCTAAAGGGTAAGACTAAACAAGTTATTGAAACAATGAAGCAAAAAGGAATTTCTTTAGGAACAGATATAAAAAC
>PJEL010000209.1_pt1 | contig 70649 bp, 36 predicted proteins | sample 1853271 | NCBI WGS metagenome assembly PJEL01 (sample SAMN08108733, study PRJNA415343) | Invertebrate metagenome, whole genome shotgun sequencing project. | host: Globobulimina | place: Sweden: Gullmar Fjord | collected 2015-08
CGAACTGTCTCACGACGTTCTGAACCCAGCTCGCGTGCCACTTTAATGGGCGAACAGCCCAACCCTTGGGACCTTCTTCAGCCCCAGGATGTGACGAGCCGACATCGAGGTGCCAAACCCCCCCGTCGATTTGAGCTCTTAGGGGGGATAAGCCTGTTATCCCCGGCGTAACTTTTATCCTTTGATCGATGGCCCTTCCATGCGGAAACCACCGGTTCACTATATCCATCTTTCGATCCTGTTCGACTTGTAGGTCTCTCAGTCAAGCACCCTTATGCTATTATACTCTACATACGATTACCGACCGTACTGAGGGTACCTTTGAAAGCCTCCGTTACTCTTTTGGAGGCGACCACCCCAGTCAAACTACCCACCACACACTGTCCCCCATATTATGAGGTTAGATATTCAATTCATAAAGGGTGGTATTTCACTAATAACTCCACAATGCCTGACGACACTGCTTCAAAGTCTCCCACCTATACTACACATTATGAACTAAATACCAATATGAAGCTATAGTAAAGCTGCACGGGGTCTTTCCGTCCCGTTGCGGGTAAGCGGCATCTTCACCGCTACTACAATTTCACCAAGCTCGTGGCCGAGACAGTATCCAAATCGTTGCACCATTCGTGCAGGTCGGAACTTACCCGACAAGGAATTTCGCTACCTTAGGACCGTTATAGTTACGGCCGCCGTTTACTGGGGCTTCAACTCAGAGCTTCGTCTAAAAGACTAACACCTCATCTTAACCTTCCAGTACTGGGCAGGTGTCAGGCCTTATACCTAGTCTTTCGACTTAGCAAAGCCATGTGTTTTTGATAAACAGTCGTTTGGACCTTTTCACTGCGGCCTCCTGTTTGCTCCTAAAGGAGCAAACAGGGAGGCACCCTTTATCCCGAAGTTACAGGGCGATTTTGCCTAGTTCCTTAGCCACGAATCACTCGAACACCTTAGGATTCTCTCCCCAACTACCTGTGTCGGTTTGCGGTACGGATAACCTATTTGTTAAAACGCTTAGAGGTTTTTCTTGAGAGCATGGTTAGGATCATTATCTACTCCTCCTAAGATTTGTAGTACTATCACCTTCGGCAGTTCTAGGAGATTTACTACCTAAAACTATACCTACGGGCTTCAACCTGGTAATTCGTCACCAGGCAGATCTTTCACTCCTCTGTTACCCCATCACTAAAATAAGCTAGTATCGGAATATTAACCGATTGTCCATCACCTTCGCCTTTCGGCTACGGCTTAGGATCCGACTAACCCACGGATGAATAGCATGGCCGTGGAAACCTTAGTCTTTTGGTGTAATGGTTTCTCGCCATTATTATCGTTACTTATGCCTACATTTTCTTTTCTGATCGGTCCACAAAGAGTTACCTCTTAGCTTCAGCCCTATCAGAATGCATTCCTACCCCCTACTACTTACGTAGTAGAGCCATCGCTTCGGCGATAGACTTTATGCCCGTTCATCATTGGTACTCTGTTACTTGACCAGTGAGCTGTTACGCACTCTTTAAATGATGGCTGCTTCCAAGCCAACATCCTGGCTGTCTTTGTAACGGAACTTCCTTAGTTCAACTTAGTCTATACTTGGGGGCCTTAGCGGCTGGTCTGGGTTCTTTCCCTCTCGGACTAGGACCTTAGCACCCTAGTCCTCACTCCTAAAAAACAACTATTAGCATTCGGAGTTCGTCTGGACAAGGTAGGATTTGACTCCCCCTTATCCGATCGGTAGCTCTACCTCTAATAGTCTATTAATTAAGGCTGCTCCTAAAAGCATTTCGGAATGTGCGAGCTATCTCTTGGTTCGATTGGCTTTTCACCGCTACCCACAGCTCATCCCAAGCATTTTCATCTGCTACGGGTTCGGTCCTCCACTCTGTTTTACCAAAGCTTCAACCTGGCCATGGGTAGATCACCAAGTTTCGCGTCTAGTCCCTCTGACTTTTTTAAAAACGCCCTATTCGGACTCGCTTTCGCTACGGCTCCTCCTCTGAAAGGATTAACCTTTAGCCAAAAAGACTAACTCGTAGGCTCATTATGCAAAAGGCACGCCGTCACATTCTATAAATAGAATGCTCCGACCGCTTGTAGGCGTATGGTTTCAGGTTCTTTTAACTCCCTTATTCAGGGTTCTTTTCACCTTTCCCTCACGGTACTAGTTCACTATCGGTCTCTCAGTAGTATTTAGCCTTACCAGATGGTGCTGGCAAATTCAATCGGAGTTTCACCTGCTCCGACCTACTCAGGATACCAATTATCTATATTCGTTTACCTCTACATGACTATCACATTCTTTGGTATACCTTTCCAGGTATAATTCGAGTTCTCTTATATAAACGTTATATCGGTCCTATAACCCCAAATCTATCGAAACAGATTTGGTTTGGGCTATTTCGCGTTCGCTCACCACTACTTGCGAAATCACTATTGTTTTCTCTTCCTCCAGTTACTAAGATGTTTCAGTTCACTGGGTTTGCCTCCCTAATTAGGGATTCTTTAGCGTTACTAAAGCGGGTTGCCCCATTCGGAAATCTGCGGATCAATTCGTGTTAACCAATCCCCACAGCTTATCGCAGCTTACAACGTCCTTCATCGCCTCTGAGAGCCAAGGCATCCGCCATACGCCCTTAATTACTTCCTTAGTGTATATTGTAGTAGTACAAATTAACTTTAAATTAATTATGTATTACCCATTTCGTTTTCAATATTTCAAAGATCTGTGCCCCTCATAAATTTTATTAAAAAACTTATGAGCAAGCTATTTTTAACTTATTAACAGCAACCAAAAATTTTAAGTTGCTTAACTAGAGGCTACAAATGTAATCATCTAAAATAGATTAAACAACCTTTTCATCAAAGTTTTTTACAAATTGTGAAAAAAAGTAACATTTGAGCAAATAACCTATTATGTTTCTTATGTAGGTTGACACAAAAGATAACCTTATAAATCCAGAGAATTATGCACAATTCATAACAAAATGATTTTTTTAAAAAAAAAAATGATACTCAATTTGTATTAAAATTATTAAATTCGCTGCTGAAGATTTAATTAATATATTTGGAATGCAAAAAATTTAATCTTTTTATAGTTATTTTTGTAAAAATTATAATCTACTTCTTCTCCACATGTTCATACGTAATATTATACAGTTTTCCATTTTTTTTTCAATAAGTGGCCTATTATTTTTCTACTCATTTCAAGATATTAATCTTGTAGAGCTAGGAGCTACTATAAAAAAAATAAATATTTTTTGGGTACTAATGTCTTTATTTTCACACCTAATTAGCCACTTTATAAGAGCTTATAGATGGCGTTTTTTGATTAATCTCATGGGTGAAAAAGCATCTCTTATTAATACCATACTTGCGGAAATGAGTGGTTTTTGTATTAATCTAATACCTCCTCGTTTAGGTGACTTTGCACGTTGCTCTGTTATTAAACGACTTGAAGGTATACCTATAAAAAAAACACTTGGGGCTGCTTTAATTGAACGTGTAATGGAGATAACAGTATATATTTTTATGGTTATATTAGTACTAATTTTAGAAGGCGAGTCAAAGGAATTTAATTTTTCATTTTTTTTAAAAAACTTAGTTAATAAAAGTAACAACTTAGCATCACAGGGTTCTAGCTATAAAATAAGTTCATTTCTGATATTACTTGTAGCTATAATATCAGTTTTTTCTTACCTATATATATTCAGTGATAGATCAAGATTGAAAAAACTAGTTGATAATTTTTTGATTTTTTTAAAAGATGTATTCTCAACAACTAAATCTATGAAGACAAAAGAAATTATATTTTTTGTAGGCGCAAATTTTTCTTGCTTATTTTTTTACTTTTTGGTAGAGTACTTTTGCCTCTTTGCATTTGAAGAAACTTCTCATTTAGATTTTTGGGCTGGTTTATACATTTTTATTACTGTTAGTTTAATATTAGTACTTCCTGTTCCTGGTGGAGTTGGAACTTATCACTTAGCTGTTAGTAGTATACTTATGATGATGGGAGTATCTTCACAAGAATCAATGGCTTATGCAACATTAACACACGCTATCTTCCTCTTTAATTCATTAATTGTAGGTGGATTATGCCTATGCATAGCAACATTTATTTCCTCTAGGAAGACAATAAATAAACTGTAGATGGTCTCAACTAAAACAAAGGGTTTTATAGTTTTTACAAATATGCAAAAACTACTAATGTGATTCTTACATGTCTAGAATAATAATTTTAAAAGCTTATTATTGACTTAATAAACCAATAGATGACAAAACAAGAATAAAATTGGTCTCAAAAAAGTGAGTTTCGTTCAGCATACTTTAATCTTTATATATATGAAAAAATACAGATACCTCAATAGCATGGCTGTTTTAGAAAAATACAGCTATCAATGTGCTTAATACTGAAATCGTGCAGTACTCGACTACTCGCTTGTATTTTAAGCTCAGTGGAAAAGCCTAACTGTTTGTTCTCAGCTACACCAACAGATAGGATAGACCTCCTTTCAAAAGGATAGGATATTTTAATGGATTTGTTGAAGTGATTAAAATCCAGACGCCACTAGCACTGCTATATACTCCTGCTGCTAGCCCAATACTAATACAAAAGTTAACACATACCACCAGCTTGGCTCTACTTCTTGTGATACTCGCGGTGAAAATAAAGTGTTTTTAATAGAATTACAGAGTATCATCTGAAGATGCCTTTAGAATAATGCAAGACAACCACAATGGAATTAAAAATATTAACTCGTATGGTTAGCCAAGATGCAAGATTTTGGATTTGAACTAGATCAGCACTCGTTAAGCCCAAGACAAAGACCAACACTGGTCATGTTCTATGAGAAATTTTCCCCTCCAGAAGTCCTATATTAGTATTCCTTTTTTTAAATGAGGTGCATTTGTTTCTCGTAATTTTGCTGGGGAAAAATCTATTATTGATTTTTAAGAGCGAATGAGCGTTAGGTAGTGTTCCAAGCTAATTTATTAGCTTGTTTGGGTCTTGCTTACAAAGAAATAGAAGTGCAATATTTTAGCTTTTAAAAAACTAATCCATTAAATAAAAACTTACTCCACTAGTAGGTTAATATCTCAACATATCTTAAAAAAACTAGCAATGTTATTAACTGTAGAAAATAGCGACCTAATGCAATAAATGTTTTATTTGTTTGTTAGTCATTACTAATTTATTGGAAAGGCTTTCTATGAAATCTTCAATGTTGGTTTTGTTGTCTAGTATGTTGGGAAAGTCTAGTTTGTTCTCTATTAGCAATTTATATTTGGGTTGAATTATATTAACAGTGCTTTGGCTCTTATGTTATATTGCAATTACTAAAGCTGTCTGACGTATTTGTTTTAGGTCTCAAAGTCGCACCTTTATATATTAGATGCTTAGCAACGTTCACATATTCTCTTTCTGCCCAACGCATTAAAGCCGTCCATTCGTCTTTATGATTAACGTCAAATTTTTGCCTCTTATTAGTTTTTGAGCAAAAAGCGTAGATAGCCTCTGGCTTTAGCTCTCTGGTCACCTACGCATAACCTGACCTATCTTTTTAAAAGTAGGTTGATTTTATTTTTATAATATGCTATATTGACGGCATACTCACAGGAATTTGCTTAAAAGTTAAAAGCACGATCAACAACCTTGGCAAAAAATATATTAAGTCAACCGATGGGCTGTGTTGCCTATATTTGGAGTGCAAAAAATATTAATAAAAAGGAACAAAGAGGTATTTTATCTGCCGTAAGGCAAATATCCTGTTTCTCTTCAAACACACTTCCAATATAAAAAAAATAAGAAACAGTTTGGTTCTCTAATGCCCCTGAGTATTTTACACAAGTAACTCCATTACTAAGGGGTATAAAACTTACCAAAACCATTTTTAAAAGCGTTGTCCTTGTCCCCAAAACAAAAGAAAAGATGACTCAGCAATCATTCATTTAACTATGGTACTCATTTCAGTTCATTAAATCGTAGATGTGCCCTACTACTTTTTATAGATAGTAAAACTAATCATATAGGATATTTAAGTGTTAAAAGTCCTCGCTCTTGCAAGACACAAAGCTCTATATTCTATTAAAAAAGAGATATAATAAAATAAAGTTTATTTTTGTGATCAAAGTCAACCTCAAAATAAAGACTACTACCGAAAAATATACCATCTGCATAGAGGGTAGGAGGTAAAAATACCTCCTATGGTCTTCTAAATAGTGAAGGCTCTTTTTACCTTAGTAAAGAAGAAAAAAACAATAAAACTATTTTATAACCTCATCTAAGGACATTCTCAGAAAAAACTTTCAAGACAAAAAAATGAAGTAAAGCAATATTTAAAACAAAGATAATGCTTTCTTTATCAATGTCAAATATAAGGGAAAATTTTTTTCACCAACAATCCGTAAATTAGCTAATAATAAAGAAACTAAGGTTCTTATCTTTGAGGACTTAAAAACAAAGCAAATGACAAAAAACCTAAAGTAAAGAAAGGTTAGAACAGAAAATGGTTAAAAAATAAAGCAATGTGTAATGCAGGCTTAAATAAAGCGACATTAGATGAGATAAGGCATTTACTAGAAGCCTTTTACTACTTACAAAGCAAAAAAATGAACCCACAGTTTTTAAACTATGTTGATTAATTATAATACCTAGTAATATGCTAAGTATTCACACTGAGCTCAGGTAATCGTAAAAATTAACCTATATTTTTACCTACTAACTGTGGACAGAGAGACAATATGCGATAAGAATGCTTACAAGAGTTATTAAACTCTGGCAGTAAAGTTAATACAAAGCTAATGTAAGGAGTTGTAGTGCAAAAATAGTTTTATCCTTGTGAAGAGAGTACCTGTAGGCAAAATAAGAGGTAAGAAACCTTCTGGTAACTTGCGCCTGAGACAGGCAATAGTCAAAAAAGAAAGGAGCACACCTCCCCTAGAACTACAGAGCTTTAGCTTATAGTAGTTCACCCTTACTAAAGTTGCCCTATCTTATGAGGTATATTAACTGATTTTGATTAATGTTGATATTGGTTGCTAAAAACTTTCTGTTCCAATCACAAAGGACATAGCAAATATTAAATATTAATTTTTTTATTTTTATATTCATAATATCTTGTTCTAAAAACACAAAAGGGTCTAGTTCTAAAAATCTAGCTAATATTATAAGTAATTTTTGCCTAAGCCTAAATTAAATATTTTGCCCTACTCTCTCGTTAAATGATGTATAAATAGTTAATTGTTTCCTTAAAATGCAGAAGATGACGAACTTTAGATGCTACTATGCTACTTCTGAACTAGCAGTTTGGTGTTCTTCTTTGACAGGCATTATAAAATACTTTCTGGTATAAATAAAAGCTGAGAATGTTATGTCTATTAAAAAATAGATCAAAGCAGTGTTAAATGTATGATAATAAAGGTTATTAGGGTAATCTTAGTATTGTCTATGTTTTTTTAGATAGAGTGTTAATGTTTATGTCTATAGTAAGTAATTGAGTAAATGCCACACTGCTAGTAATAAATAGTATAGGCCAAGTTATATAGGAGATAGACAAAGACCGCAATGTTGTTTCGTTTTTTTCAAAAAATAATAAGGAGCAAATGAATATATAAATGGACAACCAAGATACATTAAACCTAAGAGAGTTAAACTCATCTCTTTAATATTAAGTGGCTTTCTCATGCATCCCAAATAGAAGTACAAGAAATGTAATCATAATAGGTTTTGTTAACTTTGTGAGTTCATATAAATCGGCTTTGTAATATGGGATATTTATTCCGTATTGATCTTCTAGTGTACTAGTATTTGTTTTCATTAATTATATTGCCACCTTACTTTAATTGAGTGTAAGGGCTAAAGCTAAAACTGTTTTGTTATGTAGTACATATCCCAAGATATATATAATCATAAGTAGTACCGTTCAACAAAACCATGTCTACTTAGGACTGGGATATAATGTGAGGTGAGCATTTAATTGGTGCTATGTAGACATCCATCCAGAGAGCTGTATATTTGTTATATGAATTGTTTTAGTCACCAACTCCAAAGGTAATATTGGCAAAAGCACATTAGTACTCTCATTAGCGGAACAAGATTGGCGGTATACAAAAAAGAGTAAAAATAGAAGATTTTGATAACCAAAGCAAACTATCTTTAAATGCTGGCTTCTGTGAACGGACAAAGGCTTTTTTAAAGAAAAAGACTGGTTTGGTGATATGCCGATAAAGATAGGTATTAGTGATCTTCTTTCACTTCCACAAGCATTAAAAGGCTTATAAAGTGCCAAAAATTTCACCGCTCTGTTCAATGTAAGTAAGTAAGTCGATTAATAACACTTATTTTCTCATCAATAAGTTTTTTAAAAAACAACTTTCCTAATTTAAAAATTGCCGAAACAGAGATAACTAATCTTGTGGCCTTACCAATAGGGTTTTCGAAAACTCTCTGGAAGGACAAGGCTAGAAGTGAGATTTTAACACTACTAAAAGTTCTTAATATTATATAGTATAAAAAGCGAGCAGTACCAAGACTCTTATAAAAAACCAGTGAGAGCATCTAAAAAAAAAGAAGAGAAGAACTAAGCTTTTTTGCTAAATAAAAAGGTATATCATAGTCGCTATTTTGCGAAATGGCAATAGTAAAATCTAATTAACGATATACTAAATGCGCATTGCATACGCCTGCAATACCTACAATATGTAAAGCTAGCGCCCATTAAATACGCATTCTTATTTATATAATGCGTAGAGGAAAAGTTCTCTTCACGTGGCTATCTAAAAATCAAGTATTGATTTTTTTACTTATCTTGATCGGATTAATTAGCTTAATACTATCCATCACAACACAAAAAAGGGGATTGATATTCCGTTAAAATTGTGAAAGGTAAAATACACCTCATTTAAAAAAAGGGATACTAATATAGGACTTCTGTAGTGGAAAATGGCTCATAGTACATGGCCATTTTTGGTCTTGGGTTTAGCAAGTTACTAACCCAAAGTCTTTTTGACTTTCCATCTAACCTTACTCTTTTTTTACAAATCCCAACTCTTGCATCTTGATTAAAAAATCATACTAGTTAATATTTTTAGTTCCACTGTAATTACTTTGCATCATTCTAAAGGCATTTTCAGATGATATTCTGTAGTTCCATTAAAAACACTTTAGTTTCACTGCAAGTATCACAAGATGTAGAGCTAATCAGCGGTGTATATGTTAACCTATTTGTATTAGTAGTTTGCTTAGCAGCAGAAGTGTATGGCGGAGCTAGTTCATCTGGATTTTAATCACTTCATCAAATATCATAGTCCCTTGGAAGATGGGCTAATCCTATATGTTGGTGTAGCTGGCAACAAACAGTTATACTTTTCCACTGAGCGCAAAAACAAGCGAATAGTTAAGCACTGCCTGATTTCTGTATTAAGCACATTTTCTACACCTCGCTACTGGCCGATCAGAAAGTGTACTCCGTATTTACTTGTTATTCTAATTATTCTAGTCAATTTGACTTTCAATATCTTTGCTTGTCACAAAATCGGCAACTCATCTCTAAACAAGATGCGTATGTAATCTCTCTTGCTTCAGCAACCTAGTCCACCTAAGCCTATTTTTTCCTATACCTACTATAGGATTAGTACCTATAATAAATCTTTCTCTTGTAGATTGTTTAGCATTTTTTAGGTTAAGATGCTGCTCGCCACTTATTTATATATTCTTTAATTACACCTAAAGTAGCTCCACCACAAAACACTCCCTTTAGTAGCTAGAATTATGTAAATGAGAACCGCATAGCTTAGATTTTAGTTGTTTGCCAAACTTCTTTCTTAATTCATACGAATGTGCTCCTTTTTAGGTTAGTTCTACAAACTTACATTTTAGTTATCCTAGGTTGAATAAAAAACACTAATTCTATGAGATTAGACTCACCACCAAACTAATAAAAGTTATCATTTCATTTTTTTACTCATTGCTTCAATTGTTTCTTTCATTTTAGAAAAGTATTTTTTTAGTAAATACACCTATCCTATATTTTGTTACAAACATTAAGTGTACAAAATTCTTAAACACGCAACACCTACCACATCTCCAATTATAGTTACCTATCATAGTGCTATGCTCACAGGAATTCACCTAAAAGCTAGCCCAACACTTTATCAAAAAAATATATTAAGTTCTGTGGATGGCTAAGTTGAGATTTTTAAGAGAGCCATCCTAATAGACAGGAGCTAATTAGGAGTACTTGAGGAGGTCAGTTAATTCCAGTGGTTGCATACGTGCTTTTGTGAACTATTCTAAGCTAAAGCTCTGTAGCTTAAGGGGAGAAGGTGAGCCACTTTCTTTTTTGACGCTTCTTTGTCACTGACGCAAGTTAGGAGAAGGTTTCTTCCCTCTTATTTTAGCTAAAGATCAACTACCACAAAGATAAAATTCCTCCCTACACTCAAATACTTACATGAATTTAGTATTAATTTTACTGCCAGAGTTTAATAGTTCTTTTAAGCATTCTTATCGCACTTTATTTAATATTGAAGCAGATATTTTGTGTTTTGTAGAAAAAATATTATATTTGTGTATATATTTGTCACTGTCGAATAATATAAAGTGACTGCAACTATGAATATTGGCAAAAAATCACAAACCATAATTATTAAATAATGAACACAAGTTTTAAAAAGAAGATTTCAAGACTAGTACTATCAACTATATTGATGATGAGTATTAATAATATTTCTACTTCTGAACCTGAAGAGAAAAAAAATGTTGATGTAAGAATAAATAACTATTCTTCAAGTGAGAATTTAAATCAGTATATCAATAACGTACTAGTACCTCTTGCTGTAATAACTGTTGTTATTGTTTCTACTTATTGTTTTTATTGTAGTTGGGCATCTTCTCAAGATACAAGTCTACCAATAACAGAGTATATAAATAAATCTGGTACTCAGAAAGAAAATTTAACACATATAGTCGGTAATAGTAGCACTCCAATAATAGTAACACCAGAGAGTTCTCCTTCTGTAACTACTAGAAAAAAAGTTTGTATAGGTAACCTTAATATAGACTCAAATAATGTTATCGCGGAAAATAAACCCATCTTACAACCCACAAATAGTCTTAATGCTGGCTCTAAAGAACATATAGTCGGTAATAGTAGCACTACAATAATAGTAACCCCAGAGAGTTCTCCTTCTGTAACTACTAGAAAAAAAGTTTGTAAAGGTAGCCTTAATATAGACTCAAATAATGTTATCGCGGAAAATAAACCCATCTTACAACCCACAAATAGTCTTAATGCTGGCTCTAAAGAACATATAGTCGGTAATAGTAGCACTCCAATAATAGTAACCCCAAATCTCTTCTTACCTCCATCCACTACTGCAGTTTCAAGCCATCCATCAATCAATGTTATTGAAGATGAAGATAAAGAACTTGAACATTTAAGTAATAGTTGTGGTGCTTCTTATAGACAAATCCCAACTCTTTGCTGTATGCTTACAACATTAGCATTAACATTGCCTGTTCTAGCTATTAAATCTATGACATCTTCATCACAAATTATTCTAGAAAATCCAGAGCCAGAGTATGATCTACGAACAAATTTTGAAATTATAGAAAGGAGTGAATATATTGCCCTAACAACAATCAACATAGATGGGAAACCTGAAACTGGATATTATACTTATAATCTTAAGGATCAAAAAGTACGTTTTTATCCTAAAAACTTAAGTGAAAGTTCTTATCGAATAGACCCGAATGAATGTATAATATATACTGAATCCACTAATGGCAAATTTAACAGTAGTAATTTAATAAAATTAGAATCAGATTATATTAAAAATTTAGATATTCATGACCCCAATATATATATAAAAAAAGCACTTATTTTGCAGAGTAATCCACTTGTACCTGGTGAAATGGTACACGAGGAAGAGGAGAGAAATTGGCTTATTAGGCGTTATGATATTCTGAATAAAGTTCTATCAGATCCTTTGTTTGATGAAAGGATAAGAGAAGTAGATGCATATACATTATCATATTTCGGTGGCATATCACATAATTTCATTACTATAGAAAGTAACATACCAAGATGCTTCTATAAAGGAAATTATAAGAATAATATTCTAAAAAGTATTGATGAGTTAAACCGTGATATTAACAATGATGAAACTGCACTACATAGTCTTTTTCATCCTTTAGGGAACCTAGCCGATGTGTATTAATATCTTTTTTACTCAATAGTAGGTGGACTTTTAGGCGAATTCCTGTGACATGCCGTCAACATAGCATATTAAAACAATAAATTAAAAAATATAAGTCAGGTGAGGCGTGGGTGACTAGTCAATTAAAGTACGAGAGTTACACGCTTTTTGCTCAATAAAGGGTTTACTTCTTTGTTTTATTTCGATGTTTTTTAAATTTCTGATTTCACTTCATAGATTAATGATTTCATTTCTTCAACAATCATACTTAATCTATTAAGGTTATTGACTGACTATAGTTAATTCTGACATTGACCTTTTTTTTCTATTAACAGAGGACAGAGAATGCCTTTACCTAACCTCATTATAATTTAAATCCACTGCTTCTTTTCTATCTACCGATAGATTTGTTATTGTTCATATAAGAGATTCTATGTTGTGCAACGCTTTTTGATAAAGGTACTTTGACTGCATATCTGTTACATTATATTGCACATCTATAACAAAGATGCTTTTACTTGCCTTTTAAGTAAGATGACCCTCAAGATAGAATATGTATTGTGAAGCTAACTAAATTTTTTAAACTATTCAATATAGTGTAGTTGTAATACTACTATTTTAAAAATCAACCAAACTAAACAGCTCGGATAACATCCAATCTAGTAAAGCATCTATTAGCAAAATAACTATATAAGTGGCTGTCATTAGAACATATAAGAAAAGAGGTATTACACAAAAACAGTGCAATAAAAATAATCTATTATGACTACATGGCAGTATGACGTAATAACACGACTTAATAATACTCACAATAAACAAAAAGCTCCTATCAACACGCCCATCTCTTACAATGCCCTACAGTAGCTTGGCGACGTATAGTTAAGGAAGAAAATCTATTCCTTAACCGGACAAAGCTCCAGTAATTACACTATATCAAGCGGCACAAAAGTATTAAAACTCTCAATATTCTTATCATTAACCATTTTACTGAATTTTATACTTTTAATAACCTTTTTTTTACCAGGTTCTTTACTATAAACTAACTCAAAAGCTCCTCCTGTAGCTTTCCTAACTTTTTCAGAGTTAAACTGCTTATTAAATTCTATTAATTCTCTATCTAAGATGGTAACATCCCCTAAAAGTAAAATATTATTGACAAGGTGAAAACACTTTACAACCATAGGAATAAGCTCATTAGAAGGGGTAGATTTATCACAACCATAAATATCTAGATTCAACACCAATGCTGGAATTAACATATAACTAACACCAAATTTATATCCTATATTATCTGAGAAATCTAAAATTTGTTGCTTCTCCTCATTACCATACCTATTCTTGAGAATATCAACAATAGACATAAGTGTCGCTATAAAATACTTTTCTTTTAATGAAGCGACAATATTTCTATTATCTAAAAAATGTTTTTGGAGAGTATTAATCCAAAAAATTGGACTACCTATACCTGCCATAAGTGATATCTCCTCCTTTAAAAATTCATTAAGAAGGTATCTTGCAATACTATTGACTTCTACAAAGTAGTTTTTTAATTTAATTTCTATGCTATCTGATGATACTTCACCATTTTGGAAAATGTTTTTAATTGCTTCTATACGCTGCTTATTAAAAAATTTTCTACAATCTAGTGGTTCTGTGTATTTTTTTGATGGTGCCTGTGAAGAGTTCATCGACTTTACTTCGTGTACTTGAGTGTTACCGCCTACTAGGTTTTGGGATTGGAGGATTAAGGGGAGCAGATCTGTTTTTGTACTTTTGTTTTCGTTGGTTTCTAAGGACGCTTTGGAGTTTCCTTTTTCCTCGTTGCTGAGTTGTTGTTGCATAGTGTCTAATTTTAAGATTGGTTGAGTGATTTTATGTTTACTGTTTTGCTCTGCTTTTTCGCTAGTTTTTTGCTGCGAACTTGTGATTATTTTGGAGCCTACACTATATAAACTATATGCAATGCCAGCAACTATTAATACTACCACTCCTGTTCCTATAACTGCTAATGCTATTTTTATAACATTTTTTTTTTCTTGCTTTTTTTTGACCTCTTGTTTTTTATAGAGATCGACTGTATCGTATATCTCATATTCATCCTCTGAAAGCTTATCGTAATAATTTTCCTGTTCCTCTCCAGTAGATATTGCAAATATTTTACTGCTTGTGTTGAAGAAAAAAAGAAAGGTCAATAAGTAGTACTTGTATAGTGTTATTTTAAAGCTTTTGTATATCATAATATATAAATTATCTATGGTTAATAATAATGCAACCTTCATTTACTAGTTATATGCATCTCGCAAACAAAGATAATACATTTTTCATCAACCCACATTAAAAGAAATGAAGTTTTATGATTAGTCATAAGACTTATAATCAACCCCACACAAAAACATATTAGTAAGTGATTATAAACGAGATATGTCCGCAATTAATTATCTGAGAGCCAATCATCAATAAAGTAAGTAGCTAAAGATCCAACAAAACCTCTCTCCAAAGAGAGGCTATCAAGCCTTGGTCTACAACCAGAAAATATTATAGTTGATGCCTGTATAATCAAGTTAAGGGTAATTCGGACAAAGAATTACTAATTGATTGTTTAATTTGAATGCTTTGGCTTGATTATGATTTTTTTTGTTTGAGTCGGTATTTATGCTAAGTTAAATAGTTTTTAATCATTCCCATGATGATGTATCTATTTCGAGATTAACTTCATCCTCTAAATTAACTCATGATTATAATTGTAAACAGCCGCAGACAACTCTATCAAGACACACTCTATAAGTGTGAAACCTATGAAGTTCCTTTTTGACTTACAGTGGTTGCTTGAAGTTTGGTTCTATGGGTTGCTAAAGTGGGTTTTTCTTTTTCAAGTATTATCTCAAGTTTTAACTTCTTGCATATTAAGACTATTAACTTGTAATAAAATACGCAATACTGTGTATTTGTTATATATACTTTTTGTTATAGCGGGCTGGGTCTACTACACTTGTGTAGTTTGAATATTTGTTAAAAAGTTTCTTACTGCTGTTAAAAGGAGTTTTAATAAGTTATTGGGTTATTTGACTTTCATATTGTTAGTTGTAATCTTTTTTGTTCTTTCTACAAAAAAACTTTTTACACAAATTCCATAAGCCCTTTCCATAAATTTCTTTCTAGCTCATGATGTTTTTCCAGCTCCTCTTAAATTTCTTTTTCTGATTTCTCTTCTAATTTTTGCAGCCTATCTTTCTTTACTCTTTGCTTATTTAATAATTTTTGATTTCTTTCTTCGCTTTCTTTAGACACGGAGTTCTGCTGGGTTGCTTGACGTTAATATCCTCTATTTGTTAGGCGATACCGTATTTAAACAGCAAGGATTGCAATTCCTAAATAATTTTTTTTATTTGAGCAACTATTCCACCTCTCAATGTGGCTATAATTTAGAAAGCCTTCGCAAAGCTCACTTAAGTGCTTTTTTGCTAAAAAAGTTGTCTAGTATTTAATTTTTAATATTGTCTATTTCATAAATAACAACTACATTGTCTGCCTAAATTAAACAGCCAAAAAGTTTATAAAAAACTCTTTAATAAAAATATGAATTATTCGTCTTTTATATGATCTACACAAGATTTTTTTTAATATCAATAATTACTTGCTTAAATTTAGAGTTTCTTAAATCTTCTGAACCTCTTAAGCTTCCGCGTCAATCTCTGGAGGAAGTTTTACAAAAATTAAGGTTGGATAATAAAATTGACTTTACAGGCAAAATGAGATATAGCTTGATCTACTATTACAACAATCCTCTAGATCTCAATAATGCCTCTTATGATGAGCTAACTAACTTATCTATCCTCTCTAAAGAGCAGAAAGAGGAGATTATCAACTACAGAGAAGAAAATGGTGACTTCATAAGTGTTTATGAACTGCAGCTTCTTAATCACTTTGACATTAATACAATTGAAACTATTTCACCATTTATTTGCATTAAACAATCTTGGTGCAAAAACATAAAAGAACGTCCTACATATCAAGAATTAAGCTACTTTATTACCTCTCCCTTAATCTCTCAAGAGGATAGGCCAACTCAAGTAGTTATTAGGTATAAAAAAGAATGTAAAAATTTCTATCGGCTACAGTTATTAGCAAGCAAGGAAAAAAAAGAACCTTTCTTTGTGGGGAAAAATAACACCGCCATAGATTGTATTCCATTTGCTTACTGGTCAGGTTTTTTTATGGTTGAAAATAAAGGAATAGTGAAAAGAGCAATTTTAGGAGATTATGCTCTATCATTAGGAGAAGGACTTATTAATGGATATGTATTTGCAGTTGACGAAAGCAGTGAAGTAATAAAAATATTAAGAGCTCCACACCAAGGAATTATTCCTCTAACTGCCTCTAGCAGGAAAAGCGGCCTAAGAGGTGGTGCCATTACACTAAAAGTTGGAAAGTGGGAATTAATTAGCTATTTATCTAATCAATATTTGGATCCAACAGTTCGTAGGGATAAAAATGGGATTCAATGGGTAGAAAGCATAAGCAAAAGAGGAATAGCACTAACTAATCTCCTATCTTATGAAAAACAATCTTCTCTACAAGAAAAAAGTATTGGAAGTTCACTTATTTACAAAAATAACAACACATTACTTGGAGTACAGTCATTACACATTTACTATGACAAAGAGTTGCGTTTTAATCAAGGAGTTAACCATAACCACTTTTTTAATGGAAAAGATACAAGCTGCATCTCTATATTTGGACGCACCATCTGGGAAAATATTCATGGATTTGTTGAATTATCACGCTCAAAAGGAGGTGGGGTTGGAGCTCTTGGAGGCCTTATGAGTTGTATTGGCAAAAAAACCCAGATGTCAACATTATTCTACAATTATAGTCCGAACTTTCATACTATTTTTGGTAATGGATTTGGAAAAACAGGAACATATAACCGAAATAAAACAGGAAGCTACGTTGGTCTTACATACCAACCCATCAACCCCCTATGCTTTAGTTTGTTTTTACATTTAAGAAAACATCTACAGCCACATAAAAGACTTCATCAAGCGCCTCTCTATGAGTTTTCCACATTACTGAGCTCAACCTATAGCCCTGAGCGTAATAAAAAAATAGTTGGGAAGGTAAAAGTTACCTCAAAACCATCAAATGCAAAGGGGAGCAAAGTTTTTGCTCCCCTTTGCTTCCACCAAAATAGACTACGTCTATCTGTTCACTCAAGTTACCCAATTAATAAATACATTGATGGATTAACTAAAGTTCAATGCACTATAGCAAAAACAAGTAATAAATCAAGACACAATATAGGCTTTGGGGTAAAACAACTTTTAAGCTATTCATTTGATAATTTTAAGATTAAAGGATGGTCAACACTATACTATAGTGAAGGATTTAAAAGTGCACTATACTTTCATTCTCCAAACATCCGAAGTAGCTTTAATTTTCCACCTCTTTATGGAAGAGGAGGGCTTGAGGGTGGAGTTATTATTTCTAGAAGAGTAACCAAACAATCTACCCTAAAGCTACAAGTTCATTTTAATTGTTTTTTGGGAGGCTCTATCAAGTCAACTCATAAAAAAAATTCTATTACAGTTTCATTAAAGTGGATTTATCACTAACTATGCTACTTTATTGCTTATGCTTATTATGTGCTTATAATTAAAACCTTTTTATTTTTTATACAAATATACAAAAATTGCAATACTCACAAAAAAGCTTATTATCTCTTAAGTTCATAACCAATAATAAAAAGCCACATTATAGGCTAAATCTAAATATTAAACCAAATCTATATTTTTATTTAATTATAATGTGCAGCAAGGTGTTTGGTTCGATAAATTCTAAATTGTAGTAGTAAAATATTGATAGCTAGTAGCCTTGCAATTATTACTAAAGCATCAATCTATAGATGGTTATTAATAATGATTTCTTAATGATGGGAAAAATTATCTTTGCCTTATTAGTTCTTCTAACTAAAACTTTTTTTATAGAGTTAAAAAAATTTTCACAAACAATATTAAATAAAAAAGTCTTGTATTTCTGTGTTAAATCGTATAGAACGTTTTTTTGCATTTCATTTTAATGAACTCTACAATGCAAAGGAATATCATGGCTCTGAAGAAGCTAAAAATCTTAAGAAGATTGGTTTATATTATTGCTATCTTATTTGTATAGGTATTACTATTTTGGGTTTTATGATTTTATTATCATTAATCTTGATATTAAGTTGACACAATTAAAAATAGGATAGTTAACCTTACTAACTAGTTTAATGAGACAACAAAATGCTTTGATGTAATCTAAAGTACAGGTCAAGGCAACTTACTACTATTCTTATATGTTTTTTTTTCATAAAAAATCACTATCATTGATAGAATGAATATTAGGCATCTGATAACTACTAAACTATTATTTTTAATACCATCTCAAGCAACTAGTACCATTAAAAGTAATTTTCTACATAAATTTGCTCGCAATGAAAAATTAACAAATAATGATGTTGTTGAACTAAAGACCAAAATTAATAACAGCAGAAAAGATATAAAATTACTTCTCAATGAAAAGAACCATCATGGATTCACCCCTTTACAAACTGCTGTAGGATGGAATAATAAGGAGCTAGTAGAATTATATCTAAGGCATGGAGCCAACCCTAATGTAGGAAGCTTCAAACACAAACCAATTTATTGGGCAGTTCAAGGAGGTAATCAGGATATAGCTCGACTAATAAAAGAAAAGACAAAAAAAACCCTTACAATAGAAGAAAAAGATAAACTTAATTTATTAGCAAGAGAGAAAGGCTATCCCAAACTATTTCCTAGTAGCTTCTCAAAAAAAGAATTCCCGAGAAACTTATTAACAGTAAATAGCGAATCCAATAAACCATCCAAAATTAGTTTACATGAAGGAGCTTTTACTTATAAAATAAATCTATTAATCCCCTTTTTCATACTTGGTATGTTCTTCTATAATAAAAATAATATTAATGAAAAAGTAGATGACGAGATTATAAAAGGTAATGAACAAAATCAACAAAGTGAGAAGAGACAAGATTTAGAAGAAGATGACTTTAAGCAATCTTAAGCTCTGATAAACTAGATTTTTCAAATTGACTTCTAGCATATTTGCCATCAACTACTAATGAGTTGACCTCATCTAGAGATGGAAATGTAAACATTGATTCTTCCAAAACCTTTTCACATATAGTACGTAATCCACGTGCACCTAACTTCAGCTCTATAGACTTAGATACTATATAGTCTAGACCATCATCTGTGAATGTTAGTTCTATCTCTTCCATAGCAAATAATTTTTTGTATTGCTTTATTAAGGCATTTTTAGGTTTAGTCAATACACTGCTTAGTGCATTTTTGTCCAAAGGATTTACATGTGCTAAAATAGGTAATCTCCCAATAAGCTCTGGTATAAATCCATATGCCTTTAAGTCTTGAGCAGAAACATATGAAAAAATAGAATTATTATTTTTTTGTACACTAGTTGCAGTTAAGTCAAATCCCATTGGGCGTGTTTGCAATCTTTTCTCAATATATCTTTCTATACCATCAAAAGCTCCTCCCAAGATAAATAAGATATTGGTTGTATCAATAGGTGTTGTTTTCTGATCTGGATGTTTACGTCCACCGTATGGTGGAATATTAATTACACCTCCTTCTATAATTTTAAGAAGTGCTTGTTGGACTCCCTCACCTCCTACGTCTCTTGTAATTGAAGGGCTTTCTGACTTTTTTGCAATTTTATCTACCTCATCAAGATAAACAATACCAACTTGGGCTGCTTCTACATCTCCATCTGCTGCTTGTAGTAAGCCAGAAATAATTGACTCTACATCTTCACCAACATATCCAGCTTGCGTCATTTGAGTTGAGCCTTGTGCATAATAGGGAACTTGAAGTTTCTTTGCAATGGTACTTGCTAACAAAGTCTTACCACACCCTGTTGGCCCTAAAAGTAATACATTAGATTTTTGTATTTCCACATCCTCATTGTTATCTGTTTTTTCTTTAAGAATTTGATGAGAAAAAATACGCTTAAAGTGATTGTATACCGCAATACAAAGTGCACGCTTTGCCTCATTTTGCCCAATAACATATTCATCTAAATAATTCTTTAAAATTTGCGGGTTTATATCCCCTCTATTAATTGAAGAAAAATCTATTCCTTGCTTTTGTTTTTTTTTAAGCACGACTCCTTCCTTTCTAATAATTTCAGTTGAACGCTCTACACAACCTTCACATATTGATGCTGATTGTCCACTTACCATAATTTCCACATCTGACTCAAATTTTCCACAAAAAGAACAAGTAGTTTCTGACATAATAAACGTTTTTAATTTTTTATTTTTTTTGAGTCCCTCTGCTAAGAACATTATCTAAAAAGCCTAATTCTTTAGCCTCTTCTGCATGCATCCAATAGTCTCTATCTGACATTTTCTCTATTTCCTCTAACGAATTACCAGTATGTTTGGATAGTATTTTATATAAATCTTTACGAACAGATATCATTTGCTTCACACTTATTTCCATGTCAGAGGATTGACCGCGAGTTCCACCTGAGGGTTGATGCACCATCACTCTTGCATGAGGCAGAGATGCACGCTTACCATTTGCTCCGCCTGCCAAAATCACAGACCCCATAGAGGCAGCCAGCGCAGTAACAATAGTGGCAACATCGCAAGGTATATACTGCATTGTATCGTATATGGAAAGCCCAGCATAAACTTCTCCTCCTGGACTATTAATGTAGAGTTGGATGTCTTTATCTGGAGCAACCCTAGCCAAAAATAATAGTTGAGCAGTAATAACATTACCAACCTCACTATCAATTCCTGTCCCAAGAAAAATGATTCGCTCCATTATAAGGCGAGAGAATACATCAATTTCCCTAAAAGGAGTTGGACGTTCTTCAATTACACTGCGAGTCATTCCTTCAATATGTGTAACATAATCCTCTAAATAGCTTTTTCTAATGCCTTTTGATATAGCATAGTTTATAAAATCTTTTTTTTGCATAATTCATCTCATCGTTCAATGCACAGCAGTACTCATAAAAATACACTGGCCATACAAAGTTATCTTAAATTAGTCACTTTTACTACTTACAAAGAGTAAATATTCTTTTAATTCATGAGTTTTTCAGGAAAAAAACAGTTGATACCATTTATTATATAGTAAATAGCAAAAAACATATAATGTTACTTCTATTTATTTTTTAACACTATACTATAACTTAACTTCATCTTCTCTATCTATAAAAACATTTTGTAAAAACTAACAATGCCTCTACGACAATAAAAACATCTAAATAATATTACAGATTATGAATGGCTTTTATACAACCTAATTTTTGTAACACCTCAGCTACTTCTAACTTTTTTATAAGTTCATTACAAAAATATATTTGCATTTCCAGTAAGGCTTTTCCCTTAATATACTACATTAGTGTGGTATGGGAAGCTAGTTTTTATAGGACAAGTTATTTATTTATGGCTCAATTCGCTGCTTGAAGTTGCCAGGTGATTGGAGTTCCTATCACTTTAGATGGAAGGATCCTGGGTTTTTCACATTAGTCAATGTGCCTATATATAATTACATAGCTTTGTAATATATGCTCTGTAACAAAAAAAAAATAAGACTATCCTTATTGGTTATGTTATTTACCTCATCCATATAGGCAACTACAGTAGATAATAAGGAAGTTGAAAAACCCCTAAAAACATAGATTAATAATAATAAACACCTAGATAATCTAGGCACCCAAGAATCCCAAGGCAATGAAAGGCCACAGTTTTATAAAGCTGGGATTTTTAAAGATTCCCTAAAAGCTCTCTTTTGTGCATCTGCTTCGTTTTGTGGATGGATGATTTTTTATGAAACCCTAGATAGTGATGATGAAAAATTTAATAAGAGTAATTGGACAGCCATTATATTAACATATACTGCTTACCCATTTAAAATCACTTTAGGGTTTTTGTCTTTATTAATATGAAATAAAAAGCCTATCTAAATGGACATCATTACACTTTACCTATATACTTCTATAAACAGTATTTTCACTTATTGCACACTTCACTAAAACATTCCATATGTCTAACAAGTGCTTACTGTATGACTACTGTGTTTTTTGCAGTAGGAAACCTTATAATCTTCAGCAGTATGCTCTCTTAAATTATTCATATTGGAGCCAAAACAATTAATTATTTTTGGGTATATTAAAAACAATAGCCAACCAAACTACCAATTTAGACATAGCATGGAAAGACTTAAAGTTCGCTGCCTTCTACACTTAAGGACATCTCTAGATTTTTTAAGCCATGTTGAGATATCCAACTACTAGTAAAGTAAAATTTATATTAAACTTTAGTTTTTTTAAAAACATATAACATTTTTTTTTCTTTTTAGCAAGCTACAAACAAATGACTAGTCAGCTGAAACACCACCACACACAAAAAAAGCTTTTTAAAAATTAATTCTTGATTTTGTTATATTTAATAGGGACTTAATGGACTTCTACACAGCACAAACCTTCCGCACAAAAATGGGGGATTGCTCCCCCAACAAATTATAAAGAAACAAAACGTTTCTATTTTACGAAAAACAAAGACCAATATACAACTTCTAAAGTAGAAAATGACTAAAAGTCATGGCTATTTTTGGCCTTGGGTTTAACTAGTACTTAGCTAGCTCCTAACCAAAAGTCTTTTTGAGTTGTCATATACCTTGACTCTTTTTTTTACAAATACCAATTTTTCCATCCTTGCCTTAAATTCGGAGGAATTAACACTATTAATCTCACTGTGGTTGCCCTACATCATTCTAAAGGCATCTTCAGATGATTTCCTGCTAATGCCTTTAAATATTTCTTTGGTTTCGCTTTCTGGAACACTATTGTAGCATCACTAGAGGCACTGCTACAGCCTATAGTATGTGGAGTATATGTTTTGGGTCTCTGTATATAGGTTGGCGAACTGGATTTGTCCTCTGAGGAACCTACAAATCATTTAAAATACACCAATCTTGGCTTGTCTAGTGGGGTTTGGCTAGGTAGTAGCTTTTAAGACTCCGCCATTATAACCTACAGTTCGGAAAACAAGCATTAATGATAGATTATCGGAAATTTCAGAGGGAAGCATCTGAACGCTTCAATTCTGCAAGCCAACTATGGAGTGAATTCTATATTTTCTAGCCTTATAAGATAATTTCTGCAATAGACTAACAGTTAATTTATTGTTTTTAAAATCGATGTATGCGTCAATTAAAACAACTATTCTTCTAAATTTTCCATGGCTAGCCCAATGAAATCTTCTATATATTGGACGCCGTATAGGTCATTTGCCGAGTTGAACAAGGCTATACTTTTTTTTATTTCTACATCCTAAAGTTATTATAGGCACTTTAGGACATTTGACAAGCTATCCACCAGTGTTACTGTTTTTTCATTATAATATTTTGGAAAGTCCACATTCATATAAATTAATATTAAATCAATACCTTTGTTTAAAAACCACCTGAATCAAGCCTCTTAAGAAATTTGACTCTTCTACACCTGTGCGAGCCTCCTACCAGCATATGAGGAGCTTTAGCCAAGTAGTAAGGTATGCTGTTTTTGAACTACTTCTTTAGCTGGAAGCTCCTTAAGGAGCTTCCAACGGAGTTAAAGTGGTTTTATTTTTTGACTATTGCTTTCCTTAGGCTAAAGTTACCAGAAGTCCTATTGTCTCTTAAGTTGACTTCACATCTACTTTTTAGTAAGATTAAGACTACATTTCCCATAGCTCTTTACCTGAGTTTAGTTTTAATTTTATTGCCTGCTGTTTAATAAACCACTAAGAGTTCTTATCCTATGTTACCTCTATGTAGGCATTAATAGATAAAAAATCCACTTTGACTCTTACCTTTAATGAACCTAAAATAACTTCTAAGTTAAATGAATGCTTATTGAGTAATCTTTTGTTCTGGGAACAAGGACAACGTTTATTTTTATTTTTTGGGAATTGTTATTCCAATTCATGGTTATTTTACTTGAGAAAAATGCTCTCTACGATAGAGAAACAAACTGTATTTTATTTTGTCATATATTTGGAATATGTTTGATCTAAAGGAGTATATTTATCTTATTTAGATAGTATAACTCTTTATTCTTTATCATCTATGTTTTTTTTGTTTAAAATACAATGAATTTAAACATATCCACAGAGCTTTATTTATTTTTTTGTCAGGGGACAGGTTGAGCTTTGAGGCGAATTCCCCTCAACATATCGTAACATATAGAATAAAAACAAGTATTGCTACTATAGGAAGCAATTATAATTGGAGATATCGCAGATATTGTGTATTTAAGAATTTTGTACACTTAAGTTTTGTAACAAAATACTGCCGATTGGTTTTTACTAAGAAAGGAAAACTAGAGTGAATGGAGAGCTTTTACAATTGGGGGTGAAGGTATCCCTTCATTTAATGGTTTACGTATCCCAACAATAGCTCTATGTAACTTTATTGGCTCCTTAAAGGGAGGATTAGTTCACATGAAATAAGAAAAAAGATTAGGGATCAAATAAAAGCGAAGTTATCGAATTCAAATTTAAAGAATTCTAGTTATCTAGTTATTAAATCAGTGTCTTGTTATAAAGCGCTCACAAGATGAGAGTTAAAAAATATGTAAGTAGGAGGTCAGGGGCATCATCACTAAAGTGTGTTAAGCAGTCTAGGAGAGAAAGAGCCGTATTAGGTAATAATAGCAGAAACGAAAGAGAAAGGAATAGGCGTATGTGACTAGTGAGCTATAGAACCAGAGATTACCTAAGCGTTTCTCTCAAGCGTTAATAATTTCTGTAAAACCAATTATAACATGAAAGTAAATTAACAAATCAGATAAAATTCTATTTTAGTTTTTTTTGTCTTTTAAAGTTTGGATGCATATACATAATAGTAATGAAATAACTCATTATTTTTTAAAATTTTACGTTTATTTGATAATTCTGGCTTATTATCGGAGCAAGCTCTCATAATTTTAACGATATTATCAACTTTTAGTCCCACAATTCTATTACGTAGTGAGTTTTTAGGTTGGAATCTAAAAGAAGGCCCCAAAATAAAAGTCCCTAAGTACTCTACATCATCATACCTAATAGCAGGATTTATATCTAACAACAATTTCTTATTATAGTTGTAACTAATAACTATCTCTTTCTTTTCAGGATTATCTTTACTAATGAGATAAAAATCAATAAAAGTACTTAAATTGTTAATGGTATTAGTTAGTAAATCATAAGCTTTTAAAGAATCCTGGGGGTGTTTTTTTTCACAATATTTATATATCGCATCATAAATTTGAAAATAATTAAATCCTAATAAATAATTATAAATTCCTACAATGCCTGTTTCTTTATTAAGCCTCTCAACAAGTGATTTATAATCAGCTGAGTTTTCTAAAGGATGTTGTTCAATATCTTCTTTTAATTTGGCTATAAATTCAAAATTATCAAGCTTATTGCTAAAATCTACTATTTTTTGAATATTGATTTTCCTTCTTCCCCTCAGGTAAAAATATCCACCAAAAAAAACAGCAATAAAAAAGACAGGTATAACTATCTTATAAGATATTTCTTTTTTAAGCACGCTTTCATTTTCATGTCTACTTACTTCATACTCTGATGATGCATTTACAACCTCTAAATTTATTCCTACCTTAAACAATAAATATAAAGTTATAAACTTGCTTCCAAATGATTTAATTTTGTTTTCTTTCATATATATTTTTTTCTATCCCCGAACACAAAACTATCTATTTATATCTAAATACTCCAAGTGGAATCCTTCTGAGAATAAAATGTGTTGTTTGCGCATAGCTGTCTGTATATTTTTTATTGCAGCATTTGTTGTTTTTTGAGGTCTTATTTCATAAGAAAAACTCTTTTGCATTGCATACTTTCTTGCTCCCTACCCACTCAATTGCGTTGTTAACGCAATTGAGTAAAATGCCTTTCATAAACAATATAAATAACCAGTATATTGCATATTAACCCTCTGTATTGAAGTCTTTAGATCTCATAAGGATTTTTAGCCTATAGACCTCTAACTGATACATTATTAGTAAATATCTCCACACCCACAACAGTTAACGTAGCTTCCATAGAGGCAAAACCTATTTTGTTAAGCAAGTTACTTTTTGGCTTATTAAAGCTGTTTGATGCTTGGGTATCAGCAGGTTGGTTTGTTTTGGCTTATTTTAATATTGTCTTTTCTTGCTTTATATTGTTTATTTTAGCTTGAAAATTTTTTACTTTCAATTTTTATTGTGAATGGGTTCGTAATATATTTTTTACTTTTTCTTAAGAGTTTAAATCAAAAAGTTTTTGACATATAGTTAAATACTGATTATCATAAGCCAAAAATTAATTTTTCACAAGACTATACTATTTTTATATTATAGTCACCACCTTCTATTATATCATCTTTAGCCCACAGAAGCTTCCAATTGCTTTACAATAAGCGATCATATTTTTTTAAAATTTTTCATCATATCCAACTTTTACACAGTTATTACCTTCAACGTTTTTTATTAAATTTCTAACTTTTATCAAATTTACATTAATTAGTCCTTTTGATCCCTTTTGTCCAATAACTAAAAAAACGTCTAACCTACTCAAAACATCATAAAGGAAAAGACAAGAAATATAATCATCTAAAAACTCTCTTCCATCATCTACAATAACAAGAAGGGTCTTGTGCCTTGCTGTTTCAGGATTAGAATTACCATTACTTGTTCTTGTTCTTAGAATTTTGCTATACCACAAATATTTATAGCGATTATCGTGTAGAGTTTTAGATTTTTCATGATTTTATTTTTAATTATTAATTAGTTGATGCAACGATATAAAAACCAAATACACAAAAACCCAACAGGAAGCAAAAAAAACACAACCTAGTGTTATCATACTGTCAATAAAAGAAAATTCATGTTTTTTCTTTTTTGTTTTCAAAAACTTAAAGTGCTACCCTTGGGAAACACATTACATATTATTGGTTATTTGATTATAACTTGATATGATAAATTAGGAGATATAGTGTTTCTGTAAAAAGTTCCCCTATATCTATACCTAGTTTAATATAATCCAGGTTTAGTTATTAGGCCTGGAAAAGCTATATCAAGTTTTTCAATAATCTTAAATTTATCTAATGAGGCAGTAATGAGTGAAAATCAAACACCACAGTTAAAACTAACAAAAGATGGGAATAAGTAACTCAGAAGAAATGGAATAATTATATTTGAAGAAAAACAAGAAGGGATAGCACGTGCCCACAAAGTAATGCCTTCATGTCAAAGAAAGTCTAAGTTAAAATACCTGGTACAGTAGAGAATAATTCTTACCTAGTCCTCTCAACAATCACTAAATAAATAATTCGAACAATTTAGAATATAAGGCATGCTATGTGCCATGCTCCTTACTTTTTCTTTTTTTTAAAAGAAAAGAGCAGAAAAGAAAATAGTTAAAAAATAATGCAATATCAAAATCAGGCTAAAACAAATATGTATATTGAGTTGATAATTAGGTTTCGTAGCGCTATTTCGCACAGCAGTGATGGCGAAAAGAGATAGGTGATACCCAAAAGAAGAACTTACCATCTATAAGTAAAAATAATATCTTTTTGTGACTTTAAATAGTAAAGGAAGAAAATTTTTATCTTTGCACTGTAAAACTCTCTCGCTTTAGGGCAGGTATATAAGTTGCTCTGGTTTTAGTTGGGTGTAAGTTGATTTTCAATATAGGAGCGAACAACACTAATGGATAGGCCACCGCAACTTCCAGCAAAATAACGAGGAGACCATAAAGAGTTACTACTATAATGATTTTTTAAATCTGGGTAATGATGCTTAATAAGCCTACTGGAAGTTCCTTCTTCTATTAACTATTCTAGAAACCTCAATTTTGGGAGGAAGAGTTAAGTAACTAAGTGCACATGGTCTTTTTCTCCGTTAAGCTTAGTTAACTCAATTCCTAGGTCTAGACACCCTTTTTCAAATATGCTTCTCATAAACTAAAGATGTTTTTTAGAAAAAATACACATACGATATTCAGTAGCAAACACCAAGTGTAGGTGCATTAGAAATACGCACCTTCTAGCTCTCCTTAATTTTCTTGTATTGATCACTTTAGTTTACTATCCCTAAAAAAACTAATATCTGATAATATGGGAAAAACAACTCATCGCGTCCTTTGTAAGGGAAATCCCCTTAAAAACTAGTAGCAAAGAACAATATAGGTTTAAAAAGCTATTTTGGGATGCTTCTCAGCAATACAATGCAAAGAAAGCGAGTCTCTTAAGAGACTCTGGTAAAATGATGTCAGATCGTAGGTTTAGAGAAGCAGTCGCTATATATAAGCAAAAAGAAAAAAATCAGGAATCTAGGGAAATTTTTAAAAAATTCGCCCAAAATTATGGTCATAGAAAATATGACTTGTATAGCTATAGGAAACAATTCAACACAAAAAACAACCCATTACAGATAGGCTCTCGTATAAATCAACAATTAGCAAAAAGAGTTTTTTGCTTTGGGAAAATAATATGAGTTAAAAAAAATAGAGGAAGTACACGTTTTAAGGGTTACAGGGGCATTAATAGCATAGAGGATAATAGTTGTGATAGCAATATACGTAAAATAACTCTCCTTCACTCTCAAGGGATTAAAGCTACCCCTACTCTATGATCTAAAAGCCCCCATACATTATCATGGGATAGAGAGTAAAATAAAATATAAGAGAATAATAAAAAGGAGTTTTAATGGTACTCTTGCGATATTTTGTTCAACTTATTTGTGAATGTAGGCTATGGATTAAGGGAAACAATAATGTAGGTAAAGCAACTATTATGTTTAGACATAGGATCACAAACAATAGCAATAGATATATGCAAGAAAAATATACCAACTTAAAAGTCTTTGCACACTTCCCTTGGTTTGAAAAAGCTAGCCTCAGAGCACCTCGTCTATAATGTTTCCTAAAACAAACCGAGGATTGGAAGTTCTGCTTTCAACAGAGGCTTTGTTGGACCTCAAACCCAATTACTTTAGTGATGGGAGAATGTCAGCATAATGTCTAGGAATATGCTAATTGACCTTATCCATAATATGGGCAATCGTACAATTGGTTTCTCTAATTAAATGCAATTGTAGGGTAACCTAACAGAAGAATGCTAGTGTTATTTATATTAGTAATAAAATTGTGTGAGGAGCTGTTGGAGAAGTGTAGTTTACCTTCTCGAAAATGTAGACGGTAGTATGCTCAAGATACAAGAAACCTTTGGGTAGCTTGCCTAAGTGACTTTTGAAGTGCAAAAAAAATTGGTATTAAGATTACCTCACACATATTAATTAGACCTGGGAGTTCCTCATTTAAGTATGGAACAGTGTCGAGTATTACAAAATCTGCTTTTGCCTGTTCTAAGGGCACCACTTTGTGGCGCCCTATAATCTCAGGGGTTATTTTTAATGCCACCTGATGGTCTGTGTCGACCAACTGTGAATTTGGTAAAATATCTGCCATATCTATGCGAGTGTACTTTTAGCAGCCCCTCCCTTAGAATTTAAAATTCTAATCTTTTTCATTTTGTGTGGTTTTAAATATACATAAAATTAGCTGCGGGAGAGCTTTTCTATAATTGCATCACATACAAAGGAGGACATATTAACCCCCTCTTCTGCTCGCCTCTTTTTTCATCTGATTATGCAAAAGGATAGGAATTTTTAAATGATATTTTTTCTTTTCAGGATTTTTTGGCCTTCCTCCTTTTTTTTTGATTATCTTCCTGGTTACTTTTTTTGAGTTGATATTTTAACTTTTTCATCGATCGAATCAAACATATGCTTTCAAATATACACTTAAATTAATTAATACTACCATGCACCCTTGTCATTCTATGTGGTTTTAAAACCACATATAACATATAACCCCAAGCCCGCTAAGCTTAATTTGCTCTTAATATTGCAGCATTTCTTCATCCACACACCCCATATCAGCATACTATTTATCATCTTTGTAAGATGAACTATATAAAGAAAACTGTATTTTTGTTTTTGGCATCAATATCATTTTTAAGCGCTACCTCAACAGACAACATGTCCACCAAAGAAAAAGTAAATCGAATTTACGAACACTTTGATTCAATGACCACAAACTACGAATTAATGGAAGGCGAATCTACAAAGCAACTAACAGAAGTTTTGGAAAATAACATAACTATCTTTAAAGATCAAATAATAAATCTAATAAATTCCGATAAAAATATCATCAATCAAACAAACAATAAAGGAAAAAATGAAACATTTTTAATACGCGCAGCAGCAAGCAACCAGATAGACATAATTGATATTTTACTTAAAAAAGGAGCTAATGTTAACGCTACCGACTTGTATGAGCAAACACCTTTAATGGTCGCAGCAATGAAAGACGCCCATGTCGCCATGGCGCTTTTATTAAAACACGGAGCTGACATTACAAGAATAAACAATAAAGGCAAAACAGTTCTAGGCATGGTTGACACTCACTTAGATGCTAACAAAACAGCTACCAAGAAAACAATTAGGCTCCTAAAGACTGCTCTAATGTACTTATACATAACAAGAGCAGCACTGTTTTTATTTGGGGTGTTATTAGTGCTTTGGTTAGAATCAATAGGATGGGGCATCAATTTCTACCTCTCAGAATTAACCCAGATTAGGGATTAGCTTCATAGAGTAACGCAACTCTCTTATCTCCCACAACTTCATTAAAGCTTAAGCAATAGCGCTCCTATTCCTTTGAAACAAGTTTCAAAAAAGTTAATGAAATTAGCTTATAGCACCGCCGCACGCCCTAACGCTTCTAAAAACCAATGCTTGATTTTTTATTTATACTGATGAATTAAAGAAGAAGACTTGCTTACTGCACAAACCTTACATGTAAAATAAAAAAGGGGATTATTCCCCCCCAAAAAAAAAATTAACACCCAATATAATATTTTTTAATTACTTAATACCTCTTAGTTCTTAATGGCTGTTTTTAAATAAGAGTTAGAATAAAAAGGCACTTTCATTTATCTGTCCCTAATATAGGAGTATACTGCACTACCTTTTTTATATAGGTCTTTTGCTGCTTTTGAGCATGCAATAACAGAACTTTACCTCTGTTCGTTGAGCAAAGGACACAGAGTGTATTGTATTTTCTCTTAGGTGCATATTAATAGAGTCAACACTAGCTCTTTGAGTTGATATTAGAAAGAAGTGTATTTCTACCCTAGAATTATTCACTGTTTTCATCGATAATTCAACCTTGGAATTAGTGTTATAAATACCCTTAATTGCTTCTTCAGATATTTTTTCTAGATAATAGCCTAAAATCTTTAGGCTTTTTCTTTTGAATACTAAGTTTTTTTTGTATTATTTGCTCATGTCAAAATAGGTCTTATTGCTATAGAACTGGAGGGGGTTTTACCTACTCCGCCATATGATATATTTTTATAAATAGCCTTTTCTTTCTTTAATAAACTCATTTGTTGTTTAATAGTAGGTTGTTGCTTTTTAGACCTCTTTTTTATTTAAGGATAGTTTTGGACTCTATGAGAGATATGATTTTTAACACTAAGAGGATAAGTTATTAGTTTCACTACTTAATAAGAAGTCGCATTATTTCCACTATTAATAAACCTAAAACAAACCTCAAAGTTAAAATGCTACTTTAGTCCTCTTTTCTTTTATATTGTGAGCATGCTTGAGGAATGGGAGAATATTTGCCAACTTAAGATAAGCTGGCTACTTATTCAGTTATTATCTTCTTCGTCTTTTTGAGTTCTGAGTATAGTTGGACACTACCCATCTCTTTGCTTAATATCTTTTTTAGCCCAGCCTAACTTAAGCTTTTAGATGAATTAACCTAAAGCATAGGAGCAATTATAGTGTAGAGAAATAGAAAAACAAGTAATGGGGATAGTCAAACATTGCTGCTATAATTAGCAGTTATAATTGGAGTGGTAGTAGAGTATTGTGTGCTTAAAAATTGGTCACTTAATTTTTGTGATGAAAAATTAAATATGCTCTTTTATGATGGCAGCTGATATTCTACACGAATATGAATTTACAAGTTCCATCTATGATAAGTATACAAAGTAGTCAGCAAAAAAAGAATAAAAGATTTAAAGTACAACATAGGTCTTTTTACTAAAGGAAAAAAGGCTCAGTTTAAAGAACTCTTAAATTCTTAAGCGAAAGAATGAAAGAAATAATTTTATAGTTTTAGTTTGGTGGTGAAAACCTCTCTTAATATTTAATGATTTCTCCTCCAAAATACAATAGTTATATAGTTTTATTGAACTGGTAAAAAAAAGGGGATTGTTCCAATTAGGCAAGAGGTACGTTTGACAGTCTGCCAAAAACTAGTTTATTGTATTCTTAGTTTATAGAGTTATATTTGTTAATGAGTATTTCTTATAGTGGAACTATTCAATTGCAAAAAAGACATGTCGATCTTTATAAATTAGCCTTCGGTTAATTGCGGAGAAACCCATTAAGTATATTTCAGTAGGTAGTTATTAGAAAATATCTTTTGCGTCATTAAATCTAAATGGGTAGTTTTGTGGTTGGTTAAACGCGCATAAAATCAAATTAAACTAAAAATTAAATCATCTAAGCGAATAAATGTCGCACTTCAATATTAATAGCATTACTACTATGCTTTCTTAAAGTAAGACAATCAAGTAAAGAGTTTCAAAGAAAAGGATTAAAGCAATCTGTACTTCTAAAAGATTTTTAATTATATAATTTCTATATTCAGTCTGCCATATTGTGAATTTATTGATCAATTTTTAGTGTATATCCACTACAGGTAGGACTATGATTATTTGGTGTTTGGCTAAAATTTGTGTATCCTTTCCATGAAACAACACTTATGAATAAAAATATATCAACCAACAACAATCTATTAAGAGCATTTTTAATAGTGGCAAGCTTCCTTTTAAACAGCAGTACAAATTGTACAACCTCAAATAAAGATAATTGCAGAAAAATATCAGTTATAAACGCTCCTAAACTTAATACTTCTAGTATATTTAATTATATTGAAGAAATAAGTATTAAAAACACACACAACTAACCACGCAAAGTTTTTTGAAAAAAATAGAATATTTAATCGATAAAGATTCTTCTGTTGTTAATAAAAAAAACAGTTTTGGGGCTACGCCTTTAATAGCAGCTGCAGAACATGGGCTGATAAATGTAGTAAAGCTTTTAATAGCTAATAATGCTGATGTTAATGCTAAAGACAATTTAGATATAACAGCTTTAATAAGGGCATCACAAAAAAATCATTTAGATGTAGTAGAGTATTTAATCATAAATAATGCTCAATTTATTAATGATTTAACACCCTTAGAGAACGAACCTTTTTGGGATAATACTATAAAGAATATAAAGAATATATCAACTAAGCTTTTAACTAACCCATGTCAATTCATTCAACAACCGATATGTGATATTCCATATTATGAAATGAGAAATGAATACTATTATTCTGATCCTGAGTCTAAAAGCACTAATGCAACCAACACCTCTCACACAGATATTAGAAATAAACCCTTTATCACTCAAGAGCAAGCTCTACGATATAAAAAAAGTTTTGATTTATTATTTAAAGCATATAAAGAATTATCTGAGAATTATAAACAATCTGTAAAAGAATTTAATAAAAATCAAACCTCTGCTAGACAGAAACATAGAAAATTGAGGAATGACTATAAAGAAGCTGAGGCCACTTTTCTTATAATGGAGGAGCATATTGGAAGATTGAAAGATGAGAGGGTGCAATATATTAAGATGCTAGAAAGTTTAGAAACTAGAGGGCGTATGCTAGCAAAAAATAGTAGTAATAATCTTAATAGGCAAATAGCAGACAACAATAAGCTTAAAGAAAAACTAGAAAATAGTAGAGAGAGTTTTAGTAAGCAACTAGAACTCCTTAAAGGAGAACTAGAAAATAGTAGTAATAATCTTAATGGGCAAATATCAGACAACAATAAGCTTAAAGAAGAACTAAAAAATAGTAGCAATAAGCTTAAAGAAGAGAAATCTCAAATCGAAGGTAAGATGAAAAAAGCAACTTTTTGTTCGAATATTTTTAAAATAGCTACTACTATTAGTCTCTGTATTAATGCAGCTTGTGGTTCAATGCTTTACTCAAAAATCAACAATGATTATCAAGAGACAGTACAAGAAAACAAAAACCTAATGAGACAAGTTCAAGACTCAAGAACAGAAATAGAGCAATGTATAAATCTATTTATATTGCAATGTGATTGCAATCTTTTTAATAACTTAAATAGTAATTTAAATGCAAGTTTTTCTTTTTTTAACCAAGATACTAAGCCTCTTATACTTATAGCTAATGAAGAAGAAAACAACTACCTATACATAGATACTAATCATACTCAGGAAACATCATTGGATATTATAATGCCATCTCATAATATGAACCAAACAGTCAACAACTCTATAGGTACTAATCATACTCAGGAACCACCATTGGATATTATAACGCCATCTCATAATATGAACCAAACAGTCAACAACTCTATAGATACTAATCATACTCAGGAAACACCATTGGATATTATAATGCCATCTCATAATATGAACCAAACAGTCAACAACTCTATAGATACTAATCATACTCAGGAAACACCATTGGATATTATAATGCCATCTCATAATATGGACCAAAAAGTCAACAGCCAATCTAATTTAAACAAAAAAGTAACCACAGAAAGCATTTCTACGCAAAATGAAATAGTAGATCTAGAGCAACAGATAGATAACACAGCAGAAGAGTTAGAATCGACACAATCCCCCTTGCTAGGATTATTAGGAAAAGGAATAGCTCTACTAGCAAGTGCGTTAGTAGGAGGATTAATAATTAGCAATGTAAAAACAAATCAAATAGAAAGTTCAAAACAAAAAAAACTTCAAGATAAATTAACATCACAAGAACAAGAAATTAATCAGCAGAAAGATGAAATCAATAGGCCTGCAACTAAACTAAGTAATGTAAAAAATAAGAATCCTCTAAATAATAATATCAAAAAAAATCAAACACCATTACAATTAAACCAAGGTGTTATATTTGTGACTGTAGGATTGTTCATTAGTATCTTTAGTTGCTTTTACTACTACTATAGCTCAAGATTAGAATCAGAAGACGCAGCGTAAGATAGCTTTTTCAAAATTGATTATAATAAAATTTTGTAGTACTTATTAGTACTGATCATGAGCTAATAAACACACATTATCAACTTCCCAATAGAGAAAAAGGCTAGTATAACAAACGATACTTACTTCTCCGCTAATAATTGCCTACCATAATTAAGCAAGATGCATGATAGTCTCTGGTTCTTTATCTCGTCCCTGTTTTCTAAGCCTATTTTTTCTTGGTACTTACTATTAAGTTTAGTACCTATAATGGTTTTTTTATAGATTATTTAGCACCTTTTATGTAAGATAATACTCGCTACTTATTTGCATACTCTTTAATCACACATAAGGTAGCTCCACCACAAGACACCCTCTTTAATAGCTAGAGTTCTGTAAATTAAGAACACCATGGCTTAGATTTTAGTTTTTTGCAAAAATTCTTTCTTACTGCATACCAATAGGCTCTTTTTTAGATTAATCCTACAAAATTACATAGTAGTTATACTAGTTGGATAGAATCCATTAAGTGTAGGAAATTACCTTCACCAACAAACTCTAAAAGCTCTCTTTTCATTTTTTTACTTAAGGCTTAAAATATTTCTTTCATTTTAGAAAGGTATTTCTTTAGTAAAATACACCTCTACTATATTTTGCTACAACAAATAAGTGTCCAAAATTCTTAAACACACAGTAACTACCACCTATCCAATTATCGTTCCTTATCATAGTAGTAATACTTGTTTTTAACTATAACAATATTATATCCTGTTAAAATATATGTCAGGTGAGGCGTAGGTGACTAGTAAGCTAAAGCTCTAGGTTATTCTACGCTTTTATATACTCAAAATACACTAGCCACCTCCCCAGCATCCTCAGGCTTAGAATCTAAATTCATCTCTATCCATATCAAATTAATCCACACTAGCTATTTCCTGGATTTTTATCTCTCTAATAAAATTTTCTTTTCCAGCTTCGTTTTTATAAACTAGCTTAAATCTTATTCCTGCATCATTAACTCTTTTCGAATTAAAAAGTTCACTAAACTCTTCTAATTCTTCTTTTGAAATGGCAACATCACCTAATAATAAAATTTTATTTATAAGAAGGCAACACTTTGAAGCTCTGGATAAAAGATTCTGATTAGTGATTTCTACTTTACCACAACTTACTGGATTTAACTCTAATGTTGGATATAGGATATGAGAAATACCAAATTTATGATCTAAATCATCTATGAAGTCTAGAACTTGCTGCTTCTCCTTATTGCTATATTTACTATTTGGATCATTGAGTATGTCAACAATAGCCATAAGTGTAACCATAAAATACTCATCACTATATGAATTTTCAATCTGTTTAGATTTTAAAAAAGAATTTTCGAGAGTATTAATCCAAAAAGTATCTGGGCTATCTATACCTGACATAAGTGATATTTTCTCCACTTTAAGTTCTTTTAAAAGGTACTCTGCAATAAGATTAATTTTATTTTTTTCTTTTTCATCTTTAAAAAATTGTTCAATCTTTGCAATACGCTTTTCGTTAAAAAAATCTCTCCAATCTTGTGCTAGTGGGGCTGTGTCTTCTTCGATGGTATCTGTGGTGGCTGCTGCAGCTGATATTTTATTTTTGTTGGTGGTTGATTGTTTTTCTTCTCTGTTCTTTTTGATGTGCTGCATGATTTCGGAGTTGCTGTCTTGTTGGATTTTATTGGGACTTTTCTGCTGATCTATAGAGTGTGTGAATCCTCCATTGTAACTATATGCAATACCAACAACTAACAATACTACCGCTCCTGTACCTATAACTACTACAGCTTTTTTATAGAGATTGTCTATTTCGTCTCTCTCATATTCCCACTCTGAGAACTCCTCGTAATAATTTTCCTGATCCTCCCCAGCAGATATTGCAAAAATTTTGCTGCTTGTACTGAAAAAAAATATAAAGGGCAATAAGTAGTACTTGTATGAGGTTCTTTTAAATCTTTTTTGTACTATCATATATGCTTAATGGTTTATGAGTTTAAATTTCTTTTTTTTTCTTACTACCATCTTTGTAGATGGTAGGCCAAAGATAATACTTTTTTCATTAATCTATTGTGTTTTTTATAAATAGCTCTTTATTTCTTTAAGAAACTCATTTGTTGTTTGATAGTGGGTTGTTATTTATTTTGAGTTTGAGATTCATAACAAAAAGAAACTTTGGTACTTATCATACCTTATTATTTACCATTGCCATGGACATCCTTTTCAATTAAGTTGAACGAAGTATTTAGAGAACCTCTATGTAAAGATTGTTTTTATTATTCTCGCATACTTTATTATACTCTTTATCCCATGGTAATGTCAAGAGTGTCTTTTACCTCATATAAAAAAGGCAACTTTAATCCCTTGATAGTGAAGTAGAGTTATTTTTTGGGCTCACACCTAATTATCCTCTATGCTATTAAGACCCCTGTACGTGGACGTTACCCTCTTTTTTAACTTATATTATTTTACTAAAGTTAAAAACTTATTTTGCTAATTGTTGACTTATACGAGAGCCTATCTGTAATGGGTTTTTTTTTGTCTTGAATTCTTTCCTATAGCTATATAAGTCATATTCTCTATAATCATAATTTTAGGATAATTTTTTAAAAAATCTCCCTTGCTTCCTGCTTTGCCCCTTTTTCCCTATATAATAGCTACAGCTTCTTTAAGCCTACTATCTGAGTTCATTTATGATCTTCTAAGAAATTCGCTTTCTTTGCATTTTGTTTAGTATCCCAAAATAGCTTTTTAAACCTATATTGTTATTTACTACTAGTTTTTAATGGGACTTCCCTTACAAAAGACGGGGTGGGGGTTGGATTGCCCATCTTCTTAGATATTAGTTTTTTAGGGATATAAACTAAGGAGTTCAATATAAGAACGCACTGTGGATATAGAAGGTGTATATTTCTAACTCACCTACATTTGGTATTTACTACTTTTGTATCGTATATGTATTTTTTATAAAAAACATCTTGATTTTATGAAAAACTTATTAAAAAAAATTTGCCTAGACCTAATAGATTAGTTAACCAAGAAAAAGACCACACACACCTATTGCTTAATTATTCAGCTAAAGTTGAGACTTCTAGAATAGTTAATAGAAGAAGGAACTTCTAGTAGGATTATTAAACAACATTACCAAGATTTAAAAAACCCTAGAGGTGCGATTATTTGTTGTCTCCTAGCTATTTTTACGTAGAAGTTGAGCATGAGGTAGTTCACTACTATATTTAAAGATCAATTTACTCCTAACTAAAAATTACTTTATGTACCTACCCTAAACAGATGGTCTTTGGGTGTACTATTGTAATAATACGTTGCGAACATTCTTCTTTATTTTACATTAGTGTGGTGGCATACCTTCACTTTTAAGAAGTGCTACCAATTTATCCAATTTAAAATTTCCTAAGTTAATTTTTCCCTGCTTTCTTAGTGAGAACTCTCCAGAGTCACGCTCTTTGTCTCCTAAAATAAGCATATAGGGTATTTTTTGCATTTCAGCATCACAAATTTTACGACTTATTCTTTCCTCACGCTCATCAACAAAAACACGTATGCCGTGTTTTTCAAGTGAGCGCGCAGCCATTTTGGCGAAGTCCAAATGGCTGCGCGAAATAGGCAATATGGTAATTTGTGTAGGTGCTAGCCATAAAGGTAGCTTACCTCCAGTATGCTCCAAAATAATAGCAATGAACCTCTCTAGAGACCCAAAAATAGCTCTATGTATCATTATTGGTTGCTCTTTTTTGTTGTTTGAGTCAACATAAGTGAGTTCAAAACGCTGTGGAAGTTGATAGTCTAGCTGAATTGTGGATAGTTGCCATTCCCTCCCTAAGCTATCTTGTGCAATAAAATCAAGCTTTGGTCCATAAAAAGCAGCTTCTCCTTCTACTGTTTTACTTGGTATCTTTTTGCTTGAAACACACTTTTTTATTACAAGTTCGGCATGCTCCCATTCACTTACATCTCCTAGATAATCTTCTTTTTTTCTTGGGTCACGAGTTGAACATTGTACACTATAGTTTTTAAAATCAAAACATTTGAATAGATGAATTATTAAATCAATGGTATTTTTGATCTCTTCTTCAAGTTGACTAGGAAGACAAAAAATATGAGCATCATCTTGAGTAAATCCACGAGTACGTGTAGTGCCATGAAGTTCTCCTTTTTTTTCATAACGATAAACTGTACCAAATTCAGCCAACCGAATTGGAAGTTCTCTATATGAGTGAGGTTGGGCTTTGTAAATTTCACAATGGTGTGGACAGTTCATTGGCTTTAGTAAAAACTCTTCTCCAATGTGAGGACTCTTAATTGGTTGAAATGAACTACTGCCATATTTTTCATAATGACCTGAGGTAATGTATAGTTGCTTGTTGCCAATATGAGGTGTTGCAACAAACTCATATCCTATTTTCTGCTGTTCTTTTTTCAAAAAATCAATTAAGGCCTCACGTATAAACGTACCTTTAGGCAACCAAAGTGGCAGGCCTGCCCCTACATTATTGGAAAAATGGAAAAACCCCATTTCCTTACCCAGCTTACGATGATCCCTTTTTTTTGCTTGCTCTAGCTGATTTAGATAAATTTTAAGTTCTTTTTTATTTGGGAATGCAATTCCATAAATCCTAGTTAGCTGTTTGTTTTTTTGATCGCCACGCCAATATGCACCAGATACTTGGGTAAGCTTAAAGTTTTTCAACAATCCAGTATGTGGAAGGTGAGGCCCTCTGCAAAGATCCATAAAGCCTCCATGTTGATAAAATGAGATATTTCCATCCTCAAGCTCTTCTATGAGCTCTTGTTTAAATTCATTTTTTTGTTTTTTGAAATATTTGAGTGCTTCTTCTTTTGTTACTTTTTTACGAATAAATTCATTTTTTTGCTCAACGATTAGAGCCATTTCTTTTTCTAGCTTAGGAAGTTCATTAGCACTAAATGAGTGGTTACTAAAATCTACATCATAATAAAATCCTCTTGCAATTGATGGGCCAAGTGTTAACTTGGCATTGGGATAACATTTAGTAATTGCATCAGCTAGCATGTGAGCTGCTGAGTGCCAAAAAGTAGCTTTGCCTTCTGGATCTTTCCAAGAAAGTAGTTTTACCTTACTATTTTTTTTTATAGGTGTACTAAGATCATATACACTTCCATTAACCAAAATAGCTAACCATTTTTCATTAGATTCATTACCTAGAATTTTTATAAATTGCTTTCCAGTAACTCCCCAAGCACACTCATATATCTTGTCGTTAGAGTCAATCTTTATTTTTGCAGAACTTTTACTTTTCATTTTTGCCTATTTAATTTTATCAATATTTAATCCAAAAGTATAATAAAATATCTATTATGCTTAATTAAGCATTTTGTTACTCTTATAAGAGGCTTCTTTTTATTAACTTCGTATTTAAAATTCAAGTATATAGAACTTATGTTAAGCTTTTTATCAAACATAAAAACAACAATAAATTTAAAGTCCAAGAGAACTACTTCTTTTTATTATTTGTCAGTTACAAGTATTTTAATATTTTTTACTGCACTTAAGTATTACAAATATGTTAGTAATCCTTACTCTTACAATTCATTTTTATTTGAAGAAGATAAGAACGTAATAAAACGAAGGAAAAAGGGAAGGGTAGGTAATTTTAGCAAAAAACTTGTTGAGAAGTTTTTTAACTCTTTAACTGATGAAGAGGAAAAAGTTGAGGATAAGTATTTAACTAGAGTCCTTCATGAATGTTTTCAAAAAGAATTTTCTGAAATTACTAACTCTCTAAAAAAATCACCTCATTTAGCTGATGAAAAAACATTAAGGCTACTTAATATATTTTCTGATAACACTGGTGGTTATAAAAATAGTGTTTTTTTTAAACTATATAGTAAGCTAAATCTAAAAACTCCAATAGAAAGATACCACCTAGCTCTTCTTCTAGCAGGTGCAAATAATGATAGTGATCGTATAAATATGTATCAGAAGTTAATAAAGAAATTGTCAGAGAATCCTACTCTGCTCAAAGAAGTTGACTTTATATTAAATTTAGATTCAATTGATAAGAGAGAAAAAAAATATAATTTACCTCTAATAATCTCTTTTTTGCTTAGGAATAAAGAAAAAGGGTCAAAACTAATGAAAAATAAGGAGCTTCAGATCTTTCAAAAATATCTTTCAGTGGATCGTTATTTTACAATGGATAATTATAATAGCCTAGTTGTAAATCCTATAAATAAAGTTCAAAGGAATATTTCTTTATCAAACAAGATATTTCCAGATTTTGCTGATTACTTACCTGCTTATTTATCAAACTTTATAAATAAATTTAATTCAAAAAAAATAGTAATTTATTATTTTAACATGAAAAATATAATATCGCCATTACGTTCTATTTTTGACGCAATTACTGACGAGGTTTTTAAATTCTTTTTTCAAGATTTTTGGCATCTATTAGTTAGTTCCCAGTTTTTATTCTTTTGGATTATTCAGAAGAGATCTCTAGGTAAAAGTATGGATAGCTTTGAGCCTCTTAAGGGGAAATATACTGATCTTCGAAGTAAGAATGGTGATATTTTGTTTATTTTTTCTTTTTTATATAATGCTTTTAATTCTTTAACAAGCATTATATTTGGTTCAGTAGCTATATCTTCTATAATCTTTACTAGGAACGCATCCAGTAAATATATTAAAGCAACTATGGGGGAAAGAAGAGCTTTGATGTTTAGGCTAGGAGCTAATATAGTTAGTACTGTTGGTGTGGGCTCAATTATAAGTTCATTCTTTAGAGTTTCTGGTATTGGAAATACAATAGAAATATTTGTAGGAAAGAAAGTAACCTCATTTCTAAATAATCGCTATTTGAAGATTACATCATTTGTAGTATCTAGATTTTTAGGACTTGAAATTTTGCTTTTTGCTCTTAATAAATTTGCTAAATATTTCTTATTTTTAGTGGATACGTTTTATGATAATAAAAATATTGGATACAAACATATTTTTGATAAAAATAAAGAATATCTAGATATATCGACTGATTTTTTAAATGAACTAGAAGCACTACACTCCAAGATGGAGATGATTATTGAATTAGTAGAAGAGCAAGAAGATAATGAGCTTGAAGAAGCTATTTATATATTCTTAGAACCAATAAGACTTTTACTAGAAAAAAAGTCAATGAATAAATATAGAAAACTAATAAGAGAAATTAGAAGAATTGACACTAGTCCTATTAGCAGACTTGAATCTATCAATGTGTTTAATGAAAGGATCTTTAAAGTTATAAAATGTTTCCAAAGAGCTATGAAACTTAATCCTAAAGTTGAAACCAATTTAAAGCATGCATATTTTTCTATTCATAAGATAGAAACATTCCTTTCATTGGCCAAACTAATAAATTTAAGTTCATTAAAAAAAGAGGTTAGAAAGTACTCATTAGTCAATATTGTAGATAATGATCCAAATAAAGAAACACCTTACTTAAAAATTAAAGGGATGCATGGAATTCAAGGCCATCCAACACAAGTAATTAAAAATGATTTTCAATCAAATAAAAAGTCAACTACAATTATAACAGGTGAAGTTGGAGAAAGTGATTTCATAAAAAACTTGGGGTTGACTATATTACTTATTCATTCATTAGGGATAGCACCTGCAGAAGAAGCTTCTGCTTCTCTTATAGACTCGCTTTATCTAATATTGGGTAGTGGTAGAACTGATCAAAACTCAAATCCTTATGAGATTACAAAAGGAGTATCAGAAATAGATCAAGTACTACATGATATTGACTCAACGCCTAAAAATGAAAGAGCTATAGCTTTATTCGATAATCCATACCTTTTTGTAAATGAAGATGTAGGAAACCTATTAAAAAGACTCACTCTAAGCTTTTTAATTCACAAAAAGAATAATCTATCTTTAATTGCTTCTTCTCAAAATGGCTTCTTAGATGAAATGGATGAGAGGCAAAAAAAACAACTTAATTTTATGTCACTAGATTTATTAGTTGAAAAAAAGAGTGGCTCAAGTAAAATAATTAGAGGAGTACAAAAATCTCCTACTTCTCTTGAAATACTAAAGAAAGTTAGCTTTTTCCCAAAAATATTAAATAAGACTAATATTATATTAAGCAATGATACTAAATACAAATACTATTATTCACTTAATAAAAATAGTATCTCTTCAAAAATCAAACTATTTTTCAAGTCTCATCTACTAGAACAATTATTGTTATTATTATTATTATTACTACTAGGCTTTGGTTTTGGGGCTGGATTTTTTTATCCAAGAACTAAAAGAAAAAAATTAGAGGATTTAGATTCCAATTAAAAAATATTGTATTTTTGCCTAGAGTTATTTTTTAAAAATTAGAAGATAGAATAGCTCATAATTAAATTAATTTTAATATTGCTGCTTTATTTTTTATCCACCCTCTGTTTTCTTTGCCTTAGGGTTTTTTGTCATTTGCTTTGTTTTTAAGTAGTGAAAGACAAGAACCTTTGTTTCTTTATTATCAATTATGTTAGGGCTTGTTTGATGACAAAAATCTTCCATTATATTTGCTATACTCTGCGTTGGTAAAGAATGCCTTTCCTTTGTAGAAAGTATTTAATTTACTTCACTTTTTTTATGTAGAGAGAGTTTGGTGCCTTGTCAGCGGTGACATTTAACACTAACTTATGATAAGTTATTAGTTTTACTCATTATAAAAAGTCGCATTACCACATTCCTACCTTTAATGAACCTAAAATAACTTCAAAATTAAATGAGTGTTCTTGAGTAATTTTTTCTTTTGCTTTCGCGTGTAAGAAGAACATTTTTTATAAAAACACTTGGAAAGTGTTATACCAATTTGAGGCTGTCTTCCTTGTGTAAAATGCTCACAATATCAAAGATCCAAGATGGTTTTTCTTTTGTCCCATATCTGAGTATATTTTATGCAAAGGAGAGGATCCTTTGACCATCTAAAGATGATCTGGTTATTTGTTCCTTTTTATCTATATTTTTTGCATTCCAATATAGTAACCTAAAACCCATTAAAAGGCTTAATATCTTCTTTTGCTCCTGTGTGCCCTGAGTTTTTAAGCAAATAACTGTCAACACACCTAAAGCCTCAGTTCACACATATGCAAAAAAAATAGTAAAGTGGTCTTGAAAATAGTGGGTTTATCGTAACCCTAAGAATGTTCTAATTTTCTTCACTATCCAATGAAATAAGAATCACAGCTATATTAACTCAAAGTACTTGAAAACTAAAATAAGAACGCTTTTAGAGTTATTAAGCTCTCAATCAATAAAGTTAACTAAACTCATCCTGTAAGGAGTTGCCCAGAAAGAAGTGTCCTATCTATTCAATAGTAGAACTGTAGCCAACTTAAGAGGCATGAAACCTTATGGAGACTTGTGTTCAACAATCAAAAAAGTCATTTTATGTCCCACTTAAGCCCTCAAGAGAGTTAGAACAATAACGACATATTTTTATAAACATTCTAATTTATCGCTATAATTCTCTAATAATCATTTGAGGTTTTTAATTAGGATTAAATATGTGTGTTTAAATTTAAATAATCTTTAATTTTCGTATATTAATTCTTAAGCTTTCTTTAAAAATTTTATCTAACATTTATTTTTCTTAATTATGCCTAGCTAGGAATGTAGCGATTCCATTTTTCTAAAAGCACTACCATATTATTGGGTAGCGGTGCGATGAAATGATTTTCTAAGCCTGTTTTTGGATGAATAAAACCAAGTGTTTGAGCATGAAGTGCTTGATGTGGCATAACTTTTAAGCAATTTGTGATAAATGCTTTGTATTTACTGTGATTGTTATTACCAAATACTATCTCAGCTCCACCATATCTTCTATCTCCAAAAAGAGGATGTCCAATTGCTTTCATATGGGCTCGTATTTGATGAGTTCTACCTGTTTCTAGCCTACATATTACCTCAGTTACATACCCCCAACGTTTTGTGACTCGATAGTTGGTTATCGCAACTTTGCTTCCCTGCTCTCCATCATTGTATGGCACAACTATTCTACGATCTTTTTTACTGCGACCTAGTGGTATGGATATTCTCCCCTCATCTTTGGGGATATCACCCCATACGATGGCTCTATATTCTCGCTTAACTATACGACAAAAGAATTGATTAGCTAGATGACTTAATGCATCTGCAGTTTTAGCTATCACTAATAACCCTGAAGTACCTTTGTCAATTCTGTGAACAAGACCTGGTCTTAGTGAAGCTCCACTAGGCGTTGGAAGTGTATTATCCAAATAATATAATAATCCATTAATAAGAGTCCCTGTCCAGTTATCATGTGCTGGATGTACAACAATGTGTGCTTCTTTGTTTACAACTAATAATGCATCATCCTCAAATATGATATCAAGTTTGATTTTCTCTGGTATAATTTCCAGATTACGTGTAGCCTGAGATAATACAACTTTTATTAAATCTCCTGGCTTAGTTTTATAGCTTGATTTAGATATATTTTCATTAACTAAGATATTGCCATTTTTAATAGCACACTGTATGCGTGACCTTGTGATATTTGGCAACTTATTACTCAAAAATCTATCTAGGCGAATTGGCTGATGACCTAAAAGTAGAGAAAAAGAATGGTGGGTATAGAGAGATTCATCTTTTTTATTATCCACATTTTCCACAATTCTTTTTCTCTTTTTAAGAATTTAATTCCTGATTATAGAAATTATTAATTACTCTATTTTGACTCCTTATCATCATCTTCTTCTTTTACCTCTTGAGCTTCTTGAATTTCAGGTTCTGATGAAGCTTCTTGTTCTGTTTCTGTATTAGAAGAGTCATTAGTTTTTTTAGTACTTTCTTTTTTAGCAATATCAGTAGCTACTTGACGTACTATTTCACGTAAAGCCAATATCTCTTTTTCCATACTTTCTAGCTCTGCTGATTCCTTGGCACTCTTCAAACTATCTACTCCACTTTGAAGCTTTTCTTTGATAGAGTCACTTAGAGTATCTTTATGATCTTTTAATTGACGCTCCGCAACGTCTATCATAGACTCTGCTTCATTTACCTTTTCAGCTTGTTTTCTACGCTTGCTATCAGCTTCGGCATTTTCCTCTGCCTCGCGAGCCATACGCTCTTTCTCTTCTTCACTTAAGTTAGAAGAACCTTCAATACGAATACTATTTACTTTTTTTGTCTTCATATCTTCTGCGGAAACATGTAAAATCCCATTTGCATCCATATCAAAAGTTACATTAATCTGAGGTACACCTCTTCTCGCAGGGTCTATACCTCCAAGCTCAAAACGACCAAGAAGTTTATTATCTTTTGCCATCGCACGATCTCCTTGATAAACAAGCAAATCTACACTTGGCTGATTGTCTTGCGCAGTCGAGAAAATTTGAGCTTTTTTAGTAGGAATTGTCGTGTTTTTTTCTATGATTTTAGTTAAAATTCCTCCTTGTGTCTCAATACCTACACTTGCTGGAGTAACATCTAATAAAAGCACTCCTCCTACATCTCCTGATAAAATTCCTCCTTGTATTGCTGCACCTCTAGCAACAGCCTCATCAGGATTCACCTCCTTTGAAGGCTCTTTGCCAAAGAGGTCTTTTACAGCATTTTGGACATAAGGAACACGTGTTGATCCTCCAACCAATAATACTTTATTTATTTGGGTTTTTGTTAACTTAGCATCACTCATTGCTTTAGTGCATGCATCTAAAGTGCGCTTTACCAAATCAGCAATCAGCCCTTCAAACTTCGCACGTGTTAGTTCATAATGCAGGTGTAGTGGCCCTTGTTTATCAACTGTAATATAGGGTAGGTTAAATGTATATGAGGTAGAACTAGATAAGCTTTTTTTTGCCTTTTCTGCTTCTTGCTTAATACGCTGAAGAGCCATTGGATCCTTACCTAGATCTATCTTTTTCTGTGATTTAAAATCATTAATTAATAATTCTATAATTTTATCATCAAAGTCATCTCCACCTAAGCTTGAGTCACCATGAGTTGATTTAACATCAAATACCCCATCACCCAACTCTAAAATTGTAACATCAAAAGTTCCACCACCCAAGTCATAAACTACAATTGTTGCCTCTTCCTCCTTGTCAATACCATAAGATAGTGCTGCTGCTGTTGGTTCATTGATAATACGTGAAACATTAAGCCCTGCTATTTTTCCAGCATCCTTTGTAGCTTGACGCTCAGCATCATTAAAATATGCAGGTACGGTCACAACAGCTTCAGTTATATCTTGCCCAAGATAGTCTTGTGCGACTTGCTTCATTTCTCTTAATATAAAACTAGATATTTCTTCTGCTGTATAGTTCTTATCCTTTCCAACTAAAACCTCAATCCGATCTCCCTTACCTTTAATCAATTTATATGGAACTTTTTTTCTATCTTCTACTGTAAGTTGGCTATATTTTTTTCCAATAAGACGCTTTATAGAGTAAATCGTATTATTTGGGTTTGTTATTGCTTGATTTTTTGCAGGCATACCAACAGATGGTATATAATTTCCTTTCTCATCTTTTTCACTCTCAATAAAAGCTACAATAGATGGTGTAGTAGAGAGTCCCTCACGATTATTAATAATTTGAGTATTCCCATTTTTGTGAATTGCAACACAGCTATTAGTTGTACCAAGATCAATACCTAGTATTGTTTTTCCTTTATTGTTCTTTGACATAATTTTTATTAAATTAACAGTAATTCTTTATCTGCTCAGCATACGATAATGCTAATAGCAACAAAGCTATTATTTAAGTATTAATGCAAATTATATACCATATTGATATTGCTGCCACAATGACAGTTATATAACCACACAATAAGCTATAAATGTATCGATTAACCTTTTATATATTTCTTAAAAGTTATGAAAAGCACTTACTACTATATAAAGAAGCTTGATCAAGTAGCTTTAATGTTTGTCTTTTTAACATTTATTTTGCCTAGTAATCACATAGTTGCTTCTGGTACTAGAGTAGAAGCAAATAATCCTATAGAAGTTGTTTTTTTGAGAAGCCCCTATAATAAGGTAAAAGAAAATATTTTTGGTGAATTGACATGTGACTTATTAAATATAAAAAAAAAATCCTCTACATCAAACAACGATAGCAATTATGATTATAGTGAAATATATAAAAAGCATGACCTTCAAAAAGAACATTCACCTGAATTTCCATCATTTATTTCACCAGATGAAAATATTAAAATTAATTTCAGCTCAAAGTTTAAGAAGGAGGATTTAAATTCTGATAAAATATCAATCATAATAGTTAGTGTTCAAGCACATAAAACTTCTTCCAAAAAAATCCCCATTGTAAGCTTTTCACTCGGTAATATAATAAATTATTGTTTCCCTTATGAAGATGGTAAAGAGCTTTTTGATAAGAACAAACAAAAAGTTTTATTAGTTTTAGTTACTAATACTAAAAATTATGAAGCTACCAAAATAGCTTTAAAAAAGAAAGCATTGCTATACAGTGCAGATAAAATTATGCTCTCCAGCAAAAACACACATAATTCTAAAAAAAATAACTTTTTTAAAAAATCATCAAACAAAGACACACAGGGGAACGCCAATATATTAGAAGAAAGTGCCAGTAGAAAAAAAAATTGGATCGATTATTTTACTTCAGTGCCACAAGATGTTAATAAAGGACTTACTGAGCATATATTTAAACACCTATTAAGCAATACTATAACTAAGACTTTCCCAGATGGCAATTCTACAAAATTTATAGTTTCTAGGCCTACTTATACTCGTTTAAAAACTATTCCAAAAACTTTGGTTGATTTAACAACTATTGATGAGGATAAGGTTTTAATTTGTGAAGAAAAAGAGCTTACAAGTAAATTAAAAGCTTGGATTAATAACACTCAAAAAAAAGTAACCCCAGAAACAGAGGATAACACAGAAGAAAATAAAAAGATCACTGACAACACAACTACAAATACATCTGATGCTGGTTTGTTTGCTATGATAACCGCGGCTGCCCTTGCATTTAAAGCTTTGTTTTCTTCTGTGAATAAGTCTAATAAAAACGACTCCGATAATGAAACATCGGAAGAAGATGAGAATAGTGAAAAAGCAACCCAAATATAAAAAGTAGTAGAAGAAATTTAAATGTGTTTTACACCTTAGCAATAACCAAAGTACTAAAAAGAATATAATAAAAATTTAAGCGACGCTAGAAGAATAAAAAGTACAATAATCTAGAATAGGTTTTATTTTAGTAAGATAGAGGGGAAGTACAATTAACCATAATACAAGTATATGTATTATCTCTATACTAATAAAAAAGGATTTTCTTTTTACCATTTAACTGCATATGCCTTCTATTTGACATATTTGAGAGGGAAGTAAGAAAATTAGGTTTCTATAACAATGCTATTACTCTAGTAATGATAAGACGTATAGGTTTATTCTTTACCAAAATTGATTTTCTTATAAGTTTGTCAATGGTGCGTTGGGACTCCTATTCTATTACATTTCCTATTCATTCTTCACCTATGCTTATATTTTTTTTGACCTTTCGAGGTTGCTCTTTTTCTTACAATATAATTTATTTTTTTATGTTAGCAATTTTTGTTGTGGTAGTGCAAGCTTCTTTTCTTAACAATAATTCACTTCCTATTAAGCAAAATGCCTACTATATCTACGTATCCAACGTCCCTCAGTACGAATTAAAATTATATTATGGGCACCTTTTAGAATTATTATTGTTGATAATAGCTTTATCGGATTTTATTAGGGCTATTATTTCGTTCCTCAGTTCAAATAAGTGGCTCTCTTTTTAGATTCTTCAGTTACTATTTTAACTCAGGCTTGAATAAATATATCTGCAATTATTTTATTACATATCATTATCTCCCTATTACATGCAATCATCATAATCGATATTTCCTTCATTAGATGGTGTTTTCAGTACTTTGACCTACATACTCTGAAAGTAAAATAGAAACAGATTTAGCTACAGAATTGTCTAGAAAGCTAAATTTATAATTCCTTAAAAATTTCCATTACCAATCATTAGACAATCTGAGAAACTATTAAAGCCACTAGTATATAGTTGATATATTAGAAATGTCTAAAATTGGATCCAACTTCTTATTCCTAAAACTATAGTAGTTGACTGGTTAAAACGGGTTCAGTAAGCGGCATAATATTATTAATAGTTTGAAATTTAGTAGCATCTGTAGATTGAATCATAGTATTAACTAATGTATCTACTGCAACACATAATAAAAATTTAAGAAGTATTACTTTTGAAGAATATCCATCTGTTCTTTTTCTTTATAACTTAATTAACATCTAGTTGTACAGCTGTTGTTATTATTAATAGCAGAAGCGTTGCTAATATTGGGCAATAGCATAGTTTATAATACGAGTTTTGCTAAATTCTCTTTTAAATTCATAATAAATTAATTTTTACAGTATTTTACCTGTTACAGTAACCCTGCTCGATGTAGAACATTATTTCTATAATAGATAAAAAAACGACTATTATGTACCAAATAACATACTTAATTTTTTAAATGCTGTGATAAAGTCAAATAATATCTCCTAAGGTGTATGTACTATTAGAATATTGCAACTTAAAGTCTTGGGTTGTTGAACTTCTCGTGTGCTTTTGTTAATTTATGTAATCATTATGATTAATAAATCTATATTCTTTTTTTCTACCTACTGTACTTAGTTTTGAGTTAAAATCTTTCTGTAAACATTTCAGTGATTTATGAGATGCAGTAGATAATGGCAATTATAAAAAAAGCAAGATCGTTGTAACCAAAGAAAATGTTAATGCAACAGAGAGCATAGGCAATACGGAATTGATGATAGCGGCATTGCAGGGCTATAAATGAATGAGAGATTTCTATTGCTTGCGTATTGTAGCTTTGCTACTATTATAACGCCAGAATCCACTACTTGATACCTCAAACTTAATAACACTAAAACTTTTTAAGCGTTTATTAGGTTTATTTAGTAGCGAATTCAAAGGGTGGTTGCGGATAAAGCACTTTAGTGCTTTGTTTGCCTGATGTGCTTGAGGATGTGCAAATAGTTGATACTTACCCACAAGGCCCCTAAACACTATCTCCAAATTCACAAACAGCCCCCCCCAGAATAAATGAAATTGAAGCCAATGCAAAATATATAATCTATGCGCTCCTCCCTACCACAGTAAATAATATAAAAGTTTTTAGTGCAGACTTGATATTAATACCAACTAATCTAGGATGGGCAGAGTTATTGGCTGTAAAAACTGTCATCTATGGCCTGTGCATCATAAGTATGTAGCAAAAAAGTGCTCTTATTCAATGAGGTAAGAAAGCCCCACAGTCGTACTTATAATGATCTTAAAGAACTTTTTTTTAATAACTATCAAGAAAGAAAAAACGAAACTCTCAAACTTATTATGCTATAGAAGAATTTCAAGTGAGGCCATATGAGGTAAGGCAAAAAAAGAAATAATACCCTTGATCAAAGAACTCAGTATAGTATTTAGTACATGCTTAAATATATACTAAATGCATTTTATATTAATTTAAATTCACACAAAATGTGAAATACATTTTTTAAGAACGTAGATCTCAAAGAGAATAAAGTACCTATGCAAAAAAGGCATATTCTAAGATAAATAAAAAAGGGAGCAAGCAGACTAAGAAACCCGAATATGGACAAGTACAAGTATTTAATTTAGCAGTTCTTCTTTTTGAAAACTCTTCAATTTTTTAGATTTGTCTGGGGTAAATCGCCCTTTTTTTTAGTTGGTAGCTGGAGGATGTCCTGATATTATGTGAATTCAAATAAGTTTGTTACATTTGTTTGCAAAAAATCTAATTAAATTATTATGAATTTTATAAAAAAATATTTTTTGCTCGCTACCGTACTTTGTTTTTGTGGAAGTAACAATCTTTGTGCAAGTGGTTTAATAAGATCAGTATATAATAGTGGGGGTAAAGTAAAAAGTATAGAGTCGTTAATAAGTGATCTTAACATTGACGAGACAGACACAAATGGTAATACGTCATTGATGATATCGTCATATTATGGGTTTGAAAAATTAGCTCATTTTCTATTAGAAAATAATGCGAACCCCACCATAAAAAACTCTGATAATAACACAGCACTGATTCTAGCGGCATACACTAATAAAAAAGAACTAGTAGAGGAACTGTTAAAATATAAAAAAACAAAAGTTAACAATAAAGGCTATAACGGTAATACGGCGTTAATAATAGCGGCACACTCTAAAAATAAAGGAGTAATGAGGCCTTGTTAAGATATAATGCAGACGCTAGCATCGCCAACGATGATGGAAAGAATGCTTTTGATTTTGCGAATGAGGAAATAACCGATATTTTAGCAACACTTAATAAGTGTAGGTTAAAGGAGGACCCTTGGAGTTTTTCACCAGTATTTTTGGTTTTCTCAACCATATTTTTATTAGTGTTAATAGGAGGAGGGATCTATTTATACACTAGTATCTTAGAAGATATCCTTATTTTAACTCCTATTACCTTTATTTAAAAGATGGATAAAACTCTACATAACAAAGTTAAAGAGATTCCCTTCTAACTACAGGACTTAATAAGTCTGTAGTAATCACTGCTTCTGCTTTGGGATACTTTAACAAAAACGATATTTAATATATGGTATACATACTAAATGCATTCTATATTAATTTAATTATCTCCTAAATATTGATTGTCTATTACTAAAATTTTAACCAACAAGGAATACACTTACTTTAATATTTAAATAGTTATTATGCTTAATTGACAAGCTGATTACTTCTGATTTGATCATACTTTACTTGTTGAGAAGCTAAAATAAAGCTATATTCGCGGTTATACTAGTATAAAATCATAATAATGAACAATAAAAATAATAGCTATTCAGCAGAGAGCATTCAAGTCTTAGAATTTCCAGAAGCAGTAAGGAAACGTCCTGGGATGTGGCTTGGTGGGCAGGGAGAAGAGGCACTTATTCAAGCATGGGAAGAAGCTATTGCTAACGCAGCAGATGAAAATCAAGCTGGATACTGCAGTGAGGCAATTACAATAATACATGAAGATAATGCCATTAGTGTCATCGACAATGGTAGGGGGATTCCTGTTGGAATTCATCCAGTAGAGAAAAAATCAACGCTTGAGGTTGTAATGACAACTCTTCACGCAGGAGGAAAATTTGACAAAAGTAGCTATAAAATATCAGGTGGGTTGCATGGAGTTGGTATTTCTTGCGTTAATGCACTTTCATCATACTTTAAAGCAACTGTTTGTAGAGATGGAGAAATACATGAGCAGGAATATAAAAAAGGGATAGCCTTAGGTGAAGCTAGAAAAATTGGCACAACAAGAAAACGAGGCACGACGGTTTATTTTAAGCCCGACGCTAGTATATTCACAACAACTATTTTTGATAGAAAAATATTAGCTAAACGACTACAAGAACTTGCTTTTCTAAATCCTGGCTTTAAACTTAAGTTAAAAGATTTAAGAGTAGAGGCTGAAGAGGATCCTTATAGTGAAACATTCCATTACCAAGGAGGTTTAGTAGAGTTTGTAAAACACATTAATAAAGGCAAAGAGGAAATTATATCTCAACCAATTCATATAAAAGGTAGTCATGAGTTAACCAAGATTGAAATCGCATTAACTTATACAAGTCTCTCAACAGAGAAAATTTTTTCTTATGTTAATAACATTTTCACAAAAGAGGGAGGAACGCACGTCTCTGGGTTTAAAATGGCTCTAAATCGAGTTTTTAAAGAATATATTGAAAAAGCTATAGGTAAAGAAAAATCAAAAGTGCCTATCATCGGTGATGATTTTAGAGAAGGATTAACTGCTGTTATCGCTGTTAAAGTAGCTGAGCCTCAATTTAAGGGACAAACAAAGACAAAGTTGGGTAACTCTGAAGTTCAAACTGCTGTTAGAAGAATTTCAAAAGAAGCACTAGAGACATATGTAGAAGAAAATCCTAGCAACTTTAAAATTTTGTTAAACAAATTTGTAATTGCAGCCAAGGCACGTAAAGCAGCACAAGATGCTCGCGAAATGGTACAAAGAAAAAACTCCTTACTTTCCACAACACTACCTGGTAAATTAGCAGATTGTAGTGAAAAAGACCCCGCAAAATCAGAGATATTTTTTGTAGAGGGAGAGTCTGCGGCTGGTACAGCAAAAATGGCTCGAGAAAGAAAAACTCAAGCCATTCTAAGCTTGCGTGGTAAAATACTCAATATACAAAAAGCACAAGAGCATAGAATATATGAGAATGAACAGATAAAAAATATTATCACAGCATTAGGAATTGTTGTAAAACCTTCTGAAGATGGCAGTAACTTTTTTTCTATAGAGAAGCTCCGGTATCATAAAATAATTATTATGACTGATGCTGATGTTGATGGTAGTCATATTTTAACCTTACTATTGACCTTTTTTTTCAAATATACTCCTGAACTTATTGAAAGAGGTCATATCTTTATAGCTCAGCCTCCCTTGTTCCTTGTTAAGAATGGAAAAAACAAGCTTTATTGTTGGGATGAAGAAACTCGCGACAAAACTATTGCTGTGTGGAGAAGCAAATATCCTAAAAGTACAAGTACTACAATACGCTATAAAGGGTTAGGTGAAATGAACCCTGATCAATTATGGGATACAACAATTGATCCAATAAGGCGTAAGTTAAAGAAAATTTCCATAGAGTCTATGGAAGAAGCAAACAATTGTTTTGAAGTACTTATGGGTCATGAAGTTAGCCCAAGAAAGAAGTTTATTGATAAATATGCTCTCACTGCTAAACTTGATATCTAATAAAAAACAATAAATGAGCAGAATGTACCAAAACTATAGCAAAAAATCAGCATTGTTTATTAAGTTTGCGCATAAAACTATATTAATATTAGATTCAAACTAGTAATCATCTTTTTTACTTTTATGTCATCAATTCAATCAAAGGAAATTAGCTCATTGTTTAAAAAGCATAGCCCACAACAAAAATCAACTGATAGTGGCTCTGCAGAAAGTCAAATTGCTTTACTAACAAAAAAGATTGGAGTTCTTACAGATCATCTACAAATACATAAAAAAGATAAGTCATCATTGCAACGTGGATTAAAAATACATGTTGGACGACGAAAAAAACTACTATCTTATCTTTGTAGAAAAGACATTGTACGTTATAGGTTAATATGCAAAAATCTTAAGCTAAAAACAATCTAGTGAGAATTATTTTGTTTGCCTATGTCGTATTTTAATATATCTATTTATTACCTTCTAACTTTTTAAAATAAGTGATTATGTCACAACAACCTACTATACAAATAATAAAAATGCCTGAAGGTGATAATATAATCCTTGAAACAGGTCAACTTGCCAAACAAGCGGATGCTGCTATTCTCCTAAAGCATGGAGAAACAAGAATTTTAGCAACAGTGGTAGCAGAAGAGCCAAATAAACCTTCCGACTTCCTTCCTCTTTCTGTGGATTTTCAAGAAAATTATGCTTCTGTTGGCTCTATCCCATCCAACTTTTTACGTACTGAAGGTCGTCTTAATACAGATGAGGTATTGGCTTCTAGGTCAATTGATAGATTTATTAGATCTTGCTTCCCAGAACAGTATAGAAATACTGTTCAATTACGCATAAACCTACTTTCTGCAGAAGAAGGTGTGGTGAGTGATCCATTAGCTGCACTAGCAGCATCTTCTGCTCTTCTTATTTCTCCACTTCCTTTTTTTGAGCCTGTATCATCTGTTAATGTTGTTAGGATAGGAGGTAAATTCTACACAAATCCATCAATCAATGATAGGATAAATGCAGAGATTGATTTAATTGTAGGAGCAAAAGCTGACCGTATTCTCATGGTGGAAGGAACAATGTCAGAGGTAAGTGATGATGATTTGTTAGAAGCCATGGCATATGCACAAGATGTAATTAGTAAGCAGTGCGAAGCTCAAAAACTACTTTTAGAAAAATTATCTGTTAACAAAAAAACAGTTGCCCCACCAACTCCATCTCCTCACTATAATCTATTAAAAGAGGAGCTAGAAGAAGATTTATATAAAATCTCAAATGGTAAATATGCAAAAAAACAGGAAAGGGACATTGCATTTAAAAAATTAAGAAATGATTATATCTCAGATAATACATCATCTGATGATGAGGAAAAAATTAAGCAAATAAAAACACAATTTAAAGTTTTAAAAAAGGAAGTTATACGCAAACTTGTTCTTAGTGAAAAAAAACGTATTGATGGTCGTTCACCTAGTGATATCCGTCAAATTAGTGTAGAGGTTGACTTTTTGCCAAAAGCACATGGATCTTCATTATTTACTCGTGGAGAAACTCAAGTATTAACATCTTGTACCCTTGGAGGAGATAGCGATAGACAGTTTATAGACCGTGCTACAAACAGTAGGAAAAATGATCTTTTAATAAACTATGAATTCCCAGGCTTTGCTACAGGAGAAGCAAGATCTACACGTTCTTCTAGCAGAAGAGAGATTGGGCATGGGAACCTTATCAGATCTGCAATAACACCGCTATTGGTTAATTCTGAATCTGAAGATGATACTTCTAATTATACAATTAGACTACATTGCAGTGTACTTGAATCTAATGGATCATCTTCAATGGCAAGTATTTGTGGTAGTAGCTTGGCACTAATGGATTGTGGTATGAATATGAAGAAACCAATTGCAGGTATTGCTATGGGGCTTCTTTCAAATAGCGAAACTGGTGAAAATATAATTCTCTCTGATATATCAGGAGATGAAGACGCTATTGGTGATATGGACTTCAAGGTAGCAGGAACTGCAGATGGTATAACTGCTTGTCAGATGGACATTAAAATAGGAGGAATTTCTTCTGATGTGCTAAGAAAGGCACTTAAGCAAGCAAAAGAAGGAAGACTACATATTCTGGAAAAAATGAACAATGTTCTAAAAGAGAAAAGAGAAGACCTAAAGCCACATGCTCCAAGAATATACAAAATATCTTTACATCAGAAAAAAGTAGGAGTTATCATTGGGCCAGGGGGTAGAGTTATACAAAAAATAGAAAGAGAGACTGGATGTGATATCACAATTGCTACGGAGGGAAGCTTAGGAGAGGTTTCTATTTTTGCGCCTAATAAAAAATCACTTGAACAAGCCAAAAGTGAGATAAATTCACTTATCGAAGAACCTAAAGTTGGAAAAAACTATAATGGGAAGGTAATTGCTGTGCAAAAGTATGGAGTTTTTGTAGAGTTCCTTCCAAATAAAGAAGGTCTATTACATGTTAGTGAAATCTCCAAAAAAGAGATAAGTTTTGAGGAAATTGCAAAGCTCTTACCTGTTGGAAGCAAAGTAGCTGTAAATCTAAAAACTATACAGTACAAAACTGGTAAGTTCTCATTAACAAAAGCATTAATCCCAGAACCAGAACCAGAACCAGAACCAGAAGCAGAAAGTGATAAATAATAAAACACATTGTAGCGTATAAACTTATTTAAATCTTAGTAATACTTTTATAAAATATGAAGCATCAACTTAATATTACTCGTCAAATAACAAAGCGAGAATTTCCTTCACTAGACTACCACTTACAGGAAGTCTCTCGTATTCCTCTAATTACAGCAGAAGAAGAGGTAAGACTAGCTCAAGAAATTAAGAAAGGAAAACGATGGGCTTTTGAAAAGTTAATCGTAACTAACTTACGTTTTGTTGTCTCAGTTGCTAAACAATATCAAAATCAAGGATTATCTCTAGGGGAACTGCTTAGTTTTGGGCATATTGGATTAATAAGAGCAGCACTTGGTTTTGATGAAACGAGGGGATTTAAATTTATATCATATGCTGTATGGTGGATTAGACAAAGAATTAATCACTCACTTTCTGAATATGGTAAAATTATCCGTATTCCTATCAACAGAATGAGCCATCGTAGTAAAATTGTTGCTGCTAGATCACGTCTTGAGCAACAACTAGAACGGACTCCATCTCTTTACGAAATTTCAGTAGAGTTGGGTATCTCAGAGAGAGAAGTTCAACTAACATTAGAAGTATCAAGCAAACATGCTTCCATTGAAAGCCCATTTGTAGATGGAGAATCTAATACATATCTTGATGTCTTAGAGGATACAGAGGGAGAAACTGCAACAAAAACACTTTGGAGAGAATCACTAAAAAAAATTGCTGAGCAAGCACTAGGATTACTTGATAAACGAACTCGTAATGTATTAGAAGGATCTTGTGGAATAACAAGTTCACTTGATGATTGTAGATATGGAGAAAAAACATTAGAAGCCCAAGCTTCAGACCATGGAATTTCTAGAGAAAGAGTTAGACAAGTTAGAGAGAATGGAGTAAACACTGTACAAAAAGATTACAGTATTATAAAACAAATGAGAAGTTTCTTAGGAGAAGATGACCTCTAATACAAAAAAACTCCTTATTATAGGCTCTGGCCCCGCGGGATACACAGCAGCAATATATGCTGGAAGAGCTGGCCTAAATCCACTGCTTTATCAAGGAGAAGATCCAGGTGGACAACTTACATCAACAACAGATGTGGAGAATTATCCTGGATTTCCAAAGGGGATTTTAGGACCTGAGTTAATGATGAATTTCTCTAAACAAGCGGAGAAATTTGAAACAATAATTCGTAGTGACTGGGTTATCTCTGTAGAAGGAGAAAACTCTCCATATAAGGTTAGTTTTAAGAAAGATCATTCTGTTTATGCTAAATCAATTATTATAGCAACAGGAGCAAGTAGTAAGTGGTTACAATTACCTTCAGAGCAAAGACTTGTTGGTAGAGGAGTATCTTCTTGTGCAGTTTGTGATGGGTTTTTCTTTAAGGATAATGATGTGGCTGTTGTAGGAGGAGGTGATAGTGCTGCTGAGGAAGTTCTTCACTTAGCAAAGTTCTGCAAAAAAATTTATCTACTTGTTCGTAAAGGGAAAATGCGTGCTTCTCATATTCTACAACAAAGAATTAAAAATTGCTCTAAGATAGAAATTTTATGGCATACGGAGGTAGAAGAAGTTTTAGGAGAGGATGCTGTTGTGGGTATCATAAGTAAAAATAATAAAACGAAAAGAACTAGTACAATAAACCTTAAAGCACTATTTATTGCAATAGGACACACACCAAATACAGTGCCATTTCGTGATTTTTTGGAACTTGACTCTATGGGGTATATACCTACTATCGCAGGAACTACTAAAACTAGTAAAGAAGGTGTTTTTGCTGCTGGAGACGTACAGGACAAATTATACAGACAAGCAGTAACTGCAGCAGGAAGTGGTTGTATGGCAGCAATTGATGCTGAGAGATTCCTTACAAGAAACACTTAAATAGTTTTATTTTAGTACTTATTAAATATCAGCATATGATAAAGCACATTTCATCTATATAAAGATTTACTAATCTGTTACCTTTGAGCAATTTAAGATAAATTTATAGTCCTTTTGATAAAAAAAGAAAAAATAAATTAAAAGTAGTTTCATTATTCTCTGGATGCGGGTGGGTTAGACTTAGGTTTTATTCAGCAAGGATTTGATATTATATGGGCAAATGATTTTTTTAAAGAGGCAGTAGAAACCTACAAGCACAATATAGGAGACCATATTGTTTTGGAGATACTACTAAAATATATAGTAATAATATCCCTGATAATTTTGATGTGTTTACTAGGAGGGTTTCCATGTCAATGATTCTCTATAGCTAACAATGAAAGATGAAAGAAATTTTTTATATAACGAGTTTTAAGAGACAAGAAGCCTAAGTTAAAATGTAAAAGGATTATTATCCTTACATAAAGGAAAGGTGGTTAGATATAATAATAAAAGATTTTGAAAAATTAGGTTACAATGCTAACTATAAATTACTAAACACTTCTGAATATGGTGTTCCTTAAAATAGAAAGTGTGTTTTTATAACTGTCAACAGGATAGCTAGGAAAAATATATTTTCCAAGAAAACAAATGAAAAAAATAAAGCTTTACTACCATTTGTATCTACAAAAAAAGCAGTAGGCATTCTTTCAGATATTAGAGTTAGGGATAAATCCTTCTTATTAAATGGTATTAAAATAACAAATCATAAAACTAGAACTAGAACTAATGTGGACAATAAATCTTGGGGTAGAAAACACAAAGTAAATCAACATGATATTTGTGACTATCTTAAGCATTGGAGGTCTAAAAGTGGGTGGATTACAAAAACAGTAGATAAATACTTTGGATATGCACACACCGCTGGTCATTGGTTTAAAATAGATAATAGCTCTGGAAGTATCCCTAAGCCTAATGGTTGGTGGAAACTAAAACGTATTTTAGAGTTTGACGATAAATATGATAAGCAATTAACAGAGTTAGCCCTAAAACCTATAATGTTTGAACAGTCTCTTAGAGTTAATAACTAGGAAACACCAAGTGATACTATAATAGCATCTGGCTATGAAATACACCCAAATAAACAACGATATATGTATGTAAGATAGTGTGCTTTGATTCAAACTTTCCCTATATATTTTGAATTTAGGGTGCTTTAGGTAATCAATATAAACAAATAGGGAGTGCTGTACCTGTATTACTCGCTAATAAGATTGCTGAATTAAAAAAAGCATCTACAAAAAAAATGGGATTAAACCAAATAGAAATATTAGAACTAAAATACTTGTATAAATTATATCACTTTCTAAAGTATACAGCTGATGTATGGTTTTCAAACTAAGGAAATTATAAAGGATGACTGGACAAATAAATATGATTCTAGATTATCAGATTTTGCAGTCGGAGAATAGAGAATTATTTATGCTTTATTTAATGGGAAGGGTATTGGGCAACTAAACTCTTCCCCTGTAGGAGTGGATATGTTTTTTTAGGTTAATGATGCTTATATACATATTGACCTAAAAACAGTTCAAACTAGAAATATAGGGGATATAAAAAAACAGCATCTTTGTAGGGAAAAATCAAAATAGATATAAATCTGAAATTAAAGAGATTCTTTTGTCACTATAAGAATTTATGAACCATCACTACCTACATTTTACAACAAAGGTAAATTAAGTGAAAAAATATGCCTAACTTATTTTATAACTATCGTTTATGAGGACTTAAACCTTAATATATTAAATATTATTCTTATATAAATGCCTAATTGCAACCTACATAGTCATTATAAAGAAAAAGTGTTAACAGCAGGTAAAACTACTGATAAAACTAGATTTAATTTAAGTAAATCAAAAACTTTTGAAGTTGTAAAAGATAATAACTCAAGAATAAAAGTTGTATATTTCGACAAAACAATAGAGGCTAAATTTAAGAAAAATTTAAGCTTATATGAAAAACGCTACAACGAACAGTATAAATAGCCTTGTAAGTAATTTATAAGATATTTTATTTTCACTTTATCTGTTATAAAATTAGTTGTATATTCTTTTTTAATATTCTATATCTACTACAATATTAACTCTACCTATTGCGGTTGCTAAACATAACAAATTGCATTTCATATATTATGATATACTCATGTAACCTACATTTATAATAAATATTAAAATTGTAATCCATCACACTTACTATGCTAAGTGTTTGCCACTAGCAAAATCAAAATTTGTTTTTTGGGTTTTATCTATAGTATAATAGATGATTTTAAAATACTTTGTTGAAACTACCTAACCCTGTAAGAAAATTAACAACACACAACTCTACTGTGATGAAATCCAAAATCTGGATTGATTCACCTATAACATACCAAAACATTCTCACTTTAATCCTGCAGCGAAAATAGTCCATTATTTTTTGGAAGGCTTGAAGCTTGGCTTGTAAGAATAAATTAGAATGATAATGATATCCTATGATAGAATACCAATACAAGAATTATGATTGCTGTTTAGCAGCCCAAAATAGGTTTTTAAACTATAGACTTCCCTACTACTAGTTTTTATGGGAATTTCTCTTACAAAAGACGGTGTGGTTGCTTTTCCCATATTTTTAGATGTTAGTTTTTTAGGTGTAATAAACTAAAGTGATCAATATAAGAGAACTAATGAGAGCTATAAGATGCGTATTTCTAATGCACCTATATTTGGTAATTACTACTAATTATCGTAGATGTATTTTTTCTAAAATCCATCTTGTTTTTTTGATAATCTTATTCAAAAAAGTTTGCCTAGCCCTATGAACTGAGTTAACAGAAGTTTAAGCAATAAGAAAGGCCTGCTACACTTATTGCTTAATTATTCAACAAGTTTAAACCTCTAGAATAGTTAATAGATTAAAAGAAGAATCTAATAGGATTACCAAACAACATTACCCCGATTCAAAAATCTATCATTGAGATTCTTTGTAGTCTCCTAGCTATTTTGCAGAGAAGTTGTTGTGGTGTCTCTATTAATATGATTAGCTCCTACATTGAAAAAATCAATTTACTCCTAGTTAAAAACATAACACTTTATATCATGACCTAAAGAAGCCGGGGTTTTACAGTGCACTATTATAGCTAAAAACATCAAGTATTGATATTTTTATTATGCTAGAACTACTCAGTTATTTATTTAAGCTGTTTTGTAATAGTAAAAAAAGCAAGAAATAAATTAGTAAAACCCCTACCATATTTAATAATAACTAAAAATAAAAACGAATATATAATTAAGAAAGTAACAAAAATAACTTCTGCAACAAAAAAAGTATCATCTCTTCTTAACTTAATTTTTTATCTATTTTTAAGATTACATATATAACCCAGATAGTAGCATAAATAGTCATTACAAATAGAAAATTACAACCTACATAGACTACAGGTAGTAATAATAACTTGATAAATCACTTTGCTTTGTATCTATAAATATAATCGGTCTTAGCGAAGCAATAATAGTTAATGCCACCATAACTAAAGACTTTTCATTAACAATCACATTCTTATCAACAAATATCTTAACCTTTCTAATAAATACGTAAGAAGTCTATAAAAAGCACTTTTTACAAAAATTTCAGTTTTATAAAATGGTATATTCTCTGTATTTTTAGACTCTTGACTTTCTAGGTGTTGCTCATCTTTGCTCTCTATTTTTGGTTAATCAATTCCCATCATCTACTTTAATAGCCTCCTGAATATGAAATTGATATCATCAAGAATAAAGCTCTTTTTTTTCTTATTTCTAAGATACATATTTTTAGAAAACACAAAAAAATGGGTATTGCCAACTAGAGATAAAAAATTTAGTCTTAGTTTGAGATTTTTTTAAGAGAACATAGTTCCCACAAACTTCTTTTTGTAGTAGAAAAAGAATAATAGTTCTAATTTTAGAGTTTTTTTTAGCCTGATAGCCACCAAGCCAACTTACGCAACAATAGTTAAGTTGCTCCAAATACCTACTTACTGATTTGTGTACAGAAAAGCAATTATAAGATGTATATTGTCACACATATATGTTTTTCTATATACAAGATGCCACGTAAACTCTTTATTTTTTCTCTATTCAACTATTCAGCTCACTGGATTATTAATTATATAGTACCACTTTTGGTTGAAGAGTTGACTGGCTCGGCATTCTATACTTCAATTGTTTACGCTCTAGGTACTATACCATTTATATTCATTGCTCCATTTGCTGGCGTTTTAGGTGACTTATTTAATAAAAAAAAATTAATAGTGTTTTTACAATTACTTAATATATTCATATTACTAGGATTTATTATCATCCCATTTGATTTAAATTATATTAAAATTATTCTATTCCTGTACTGTATAATTAGTGTTATATCAGCTTTCTACTATCCAACATCACAAGCTATACTCCCAGAACTAGTTGGTGATTATCAGCTTAAAAACTATAATTCTACTCTCTATAGTAGCTATGAAGTAATAAAATTACTTTCATTGCTTTTTGTTGGTTCTGTTCTTAAATTTGGCGGGAAAAAAAGTCTCTTGTTTTTTGCATTACTAAGCAATATTGTTTCTTTTATTTTCTTTTTTAAAATACCATATAAGATTAAAACTAATTTATCTTTGAAGTCATTAAAAGAAATTTTAAGTAAATTTAAAGTTTCTTTTAATGGTGGATTCTCCTACCTCTCAAAACATCCCCAACTAGGAAGTATTGCCCTGCTATCATTTTTTGTACAATTTGGATCTACTTTTGTAACAGGCAACTTAATACATTACCTTAAATTTTACTATCATGTTGATAGTTACCATATAAGTTACTTTTTCATCCCTGTTAGCTTGGGATCTCTTTTAGGGAGCTTAATTACGCCATATATTATGGATAAAATATCAATCGGACACTTTGTTATTTATAATGCTATTATAAAAGCTTTATGTATCTTGATGATGCTTATCACACGTGGGCCATGGCCGACATTTATTATTCTTGCATTTATTTCTGCTACTAATTCAATTACTATAACCACGTTAGTTACAGTACGCCAAAACATTGTACCTCGATATTTGTTAAGTCGTGTTGTTTCGTTAATGGGTCTTGGTGCCTATATTGCAATTCCACTTTCTTCTCTCTCTAGTGGGTTACTTTTTGAGTATACTGAAAACTTTAGTTATTTAATATATATTGGGACAGGAATTATTGTAGTTGGTATTTTTATTTGTACACCATTGCTTTTTAGTAAAAATAAAAGCTTATAAAAATATATTACAACTATGGCTGTAGAATTATATGCACTGTGGACTTAAAAACTTTGTAACTTAATTACAAATAATGTACAAAAAAAATAAAGCATTGGTAGTTAATACGCACATTATTGAATATATTCTGTTAAAAATTTAATGTTATTAACCACTTTAATTTGGGTTATCTGAGAATAACCATAGATAAACAAAAATAGATATTAAAGCTAATATAATGCCTGCTAATAACCAGCATACTACCAATATGGACTTTTTTTTCAAAGAAATGACAGTTCATTGTTAATGATTTTTTTCTCGTAAAAATCACTCGACCTTTCATAAGGCTTTTGACCTAATAGCTTTTTTTCTATAAAGGAAATAAGGGGTTTATTGTTTTTTAAATTTTTTCTGGCCAATTCTAAAACTTTGCTACTAACAAATTCATCTCCTTTTTCTATTAAAAGTATCGCTACTTCTTTTTGAGAATGCTCTAGTGCTAACCTTAGAGCTGATTTATTATCATTATCAATGCTATTAGTGTCAACTCCAGTTCTTAAGCACAATTTTATATCATCTACTTTACCTTTCATTGCAGCATATATTAGTACTGTTCTATTATTATTTGAACGTAACATATTAATATTTACATTCTCTTCTATTAATAATTTCGTTACTTCTGATATAAGATTATCAGCGCGTCTAAACTCCTTCTTTTTTGATTATTGCCTGACAACAATGCTCCTTAGAAGAAGGGTTCTTACCTCTTGTTTTTGCTACAACTCCACTGTTAACAGCCCTCTAAGCGTTCTTATCCTATTTTATAGGTATGTTGAGCATTGATAGGTAAAAATAGTTGACTATTTGTGATAAGTGAAGTCTATTAGAATATTCCAAGATTTATGATGAATCCACCTATTTTAAAGACCGCTTTGGTCTTTGCCCTATAGGTCGATAAAAACTTCTATTCAATGTCATCACTTATCTAATATAGATTTATTTAAGCCTGCTTTACTCCTCGCTTTATTTTTTAACCATTATCTGTTTTCTTCTTTCTCAGTTTTGGCTCTTTTGTCAATTGCTTTGTTTTTTATTGGAGGACAAGAATCTTAGTTTACTTATTATCAACTAATTTAAGAATTGTTCGGTGACAAAAATTTTCCCTTATATTTGCCTCTTCCATTTTTACCCCAGAAAATTTTTTTGAAACCCTCTTAGTAGTAGCTACTAAAATTGTTTTATTGTTTTTCTATTCTTTGATATAGTAAAAAGTAGCCTCACTCTTTAGAACATAAGATGGAGTATTTTTACTAATCCCTCTATCCTATGCTGCTTTTCAGATGTAGGCTTTTCTTTTTTTGAGATGCTAGTTTCTGTTTAGTAGTTCGGTTATTGTTTATTTTGATCTTGACTTTTATAACAAAAAGAAATGTCTATTACTTATTATGCCTATTTTTTATGTAAGGAGAGATTGGTGTTCTATGGAAACGACGATTTTTAACACTAACTTAGGATAAGTTATTGGTTTTACTACTTAATAAAAAGTCGCACTAAACTATCTTTCCCTTTAATGGGTCAGAAATAGACTCCTGAGTTAATAATACCTCCTGATCATTCTTTCTTTTGATTTCGTTGGTGAGAACAACATTTTTTGTGAAAACCTTGGGAAGTATTATACAAATTACTGGTGGTGTTACTTGGGTAAAAGACTCACCGCATCAGAGAACCAAGGTGGGTTTTCTTTTGTCCTATATTAGGAGCATGTTTGAGGTGGGAGAGTATATTTGATCCACTAAAGATAATCTGGATATTTCCTTTCATATATGTTTTTTACATTCCAAATATAGGAAACTCAAACCATTCAAAGGCTTAATATCTTTTTTGGGGATGTGTGTTGAGCTTTTAAGCGAAATACCCTAAAATACACCCATAAATATAGGTAGAGTAGAGAAATAGAAAAACAAATGTTTTTCTATTTCTCTACAACAACAATACTTGAGTATAAACAATTTTTGCAATTAGGTCAATCTACTATAATTATAGGTGTAGGATGTATTGTGTATTGTGTATTGTGTATTGTGTATTTAAGAATTTTGTCAACTTAATTTTTATAACAAAATAGATCTGAGGTTTCTTTTCTAAAAAAATGAAGGCTAAAATGAAAGAAACCATTGAAGTCTTAAGTAAAAAATGAAATGAGAGCTTTTAGTATTTGGATATGAAGATGATCTCCTTAATTTAATGGTTCCCACCAACGGTATCTTTATGTAATTTTGTTGGACGGGTTTCACGTAAATAAAGAAAAAAGCTTAGGAGTCAAATAAAAACGAAGTTATTGAGTTCTCATTCACAGAATTATAGTTATTAAAGCAGTGTCTTATTATGGAGCGCTCCTAAGATGAGAGTTAAGTATGAAGCGAACTTCATCATCCCTAAATGAGTGTTAAGCAGTCTAAGAGAAAAGGCATGGTAGGTACAGGAAGAAATAGGCGTAGACAACAGGTGAAAACTAAAGCACAAGAAATTACCTACACATTTTTCTCAAGTTTATACTCCACCTACAGTAGCTTTATGTAATAATGTTGGTATGGACAAAAGTAAATTTTTACTGTTAGGTAATAGATAAGTTTGTAAACCAATCGAAAACTAAATTATAAGGTTCACATTTACAGAACATGTAAATGGGTAACTAAACCAACCTACCATAAAATACATTTAAAAAAGACCTCTAGTAGGAAGAAAAAGGAGTATATAACCAGATATGCTAAACTCAGATGCTACCTAAACAATTCACATTTAACAACTACTAACCACTCTTTTGTTAACTAATTGGGCACCTATGAACTACAAATAAATTCTATCATGCCATTGTAGTGTGTTTTGCATTCTGAACATCATGGTTGTTGGATTTTTTAGTAATAGCAACAGCAAAATTAACTTTAAAATTATTGTCAATATTATTTTACTTATGGAGAATCTCTAGATGATTTCTAATATCAAATATTTACTTATCATAATGAAAAAGTTAATTAAATCAGTGGGGATATTTGTTTTAATGACCATGAGGTTTCTCAAAAAATACATTCCTAGTGTAGTTAGCTCAATGACGATTATTAACAATAAAGTTAAATTCACAAACAAATCATTGCATTTTAACCTCATTAAACATAATTTAATGAGTTTTTTTTTAACAAACACCTATTTATGCGTGATGTTTCTTGTGTAATAGAAAAAAATATTTAAATTTGTCGCATGATTCGATAAGATAGTTATTAGATAATTCTTCTAACCCTCTTATTGATTTGTTATTTGAAAATATATAGTAGAGGAATGTAACCATTCATGAAACATGATACTCCAGAAATATTTCTTTAATGGAATAAAAAAAATAGCAAGAAGAGTTTGATCCTGGCTCAGGATGAACGCTAGCGACAAGCCTCATACATGCAAGTCGAGGGGCAGCAAGACACTTCGGTGTTGTTGGCGACCGGCGAACGGGTGCGTAACACGTATGTAACCTACCCTATACTGGGGGATAGCTTTCGGAAACGAAAATTAATACCCCATATTATCTAGTCTTTATTAAGATAATTAGATGAAAGCTCTGGTGGTATAGGATGGGCATGCGCCCCATTAGTTTGTTGGTAGGGTAATGGCCTACCAAGACTATGATGGGTAGGGGGTCTGAGAGGATGGTCCCCCACACTGGCACTGAGATACGGGCCAGACTCCTACGGGAGGCAGCAGTAGGGAATATTGGTCAATGGGCGAAAGCCTGAACCAGCTATGTCGCGTGCAGGATGAATGCCCTATGGGTTGTAAACTGCTTTTTTACAGGAAAATAAAGCTTCTGAGGAAGCCTAAGATGGTACTGTACGAATAAGCACCGGCTAACTCCGTGCCAGCAGCCGCGGTAATACGGAGGGTGCAAGCGTTATCCGGATTTACTGGGTTTAAAGGGTACGTAGGTGGTCGAGTAAGTCATTAGTGAAACCTAACAGCTCAACTGTTAGCGTGCTAATGATACTGTTTGACTTGAGTGTGGTCGAGGTGGGCGGAATTCTACAAGTAGCGGTGAAATGCGTAGATATGTAGAGGAACACCGATAGCGAAGGCAGCTCACTAGGCCATTACTGACACTGAGGTACGAAAGCGTGGGGAGCAAACAGGATTAGATACCCTGGTAGTCCACGCCGTAAACGATGGTCACTCGATATACGTTTTTAAACGTGTGTCTTAGCGAAAGCGTTAAGTGACCCACCTGGGGAGTACGTTCGCAAGAATGAAACTTAAAGGAATTGACGGGGGTCCGCACAAGCGGTGGAACATGTGGTTTAATTCGATACTACGCGAGGAACCTTACCTAGGGTAAATGGATGTTGCTATGCCAAGAAATTGGTAGTCCCGCAAGGGCGACATACAAGGTGCTGCATGGCTGTCGTCAGCTCGTGCCGTGAGGTGTTAGGTTAAGTCCCTTAACGAGCGCAACCCCTATGCTTAGTTGCCAGCACGTAATGGTGGGAACTCTAAGCAAACTGCCTGCGAAAGCTGTGAGGAAGGAGGGGACGAGGTCAAGTCATCATGGCCCTTATACCTAGGGCTACACACGTGTTACAATGGCGTGTACAACGGGTTGCTTCCTGGTAACAGATTGCTAATCTCTAAAAACACGTCTCAGTTCGGATTGAGGTCTGCAACTCGACCTCATGAAGTTGGAATCGCTAGTAATCGTGCATCAGAATGGCGCGGTGAATACGTTCTCGGACCTTGTACACACTGCCCGTCAAGCCATGGAAGTCGGAGGGATCTAAAGAGAGCTACTGTCAAAAGGGCTTTTTAGGGTTAAGTCGATAACTAGGGCTAAGTCGTAACAAGGTAGTCGTACCGGAAGGTGTGGCTGGAATACCTCATTTAAAGAGTTCAAATCATGTTTTAACTCTACTATATATTTTCTTTTTTTTTACTATACTTTCCTTTTAGTTTTATTCACCAATAACTATTTTAGTGGCTCAAAAATAAATGTATCTTTAATGATTGATAAAAGTGAATTGTTACCGCAACCCTTAGATAACAATTATTTTCCTAAAGTAAGCCTAGTCCTTTCTTCTGGAGGTATAAAGGGGTTTGCACATATAGGGGTTTTAGAAGTTTTACAAAATGCTGAAATTAAAATTGATAGTATTGTAGGATGTAGTGCAGGAGCTATTATTGGAGCTATATATTCAGACAAAGGTGATATTGCGTATACAAAAGATGTCTGCTTCTCTACAGCAAAGATGTCAACAAATTATAAATATGTAGGGATTCCTTCATTTTATAAGGGATTTTATAAGGGACATGGATATTTCTCTCTACATAGATTAAAAAAACGTTTAACTAATATTATAAAATCAAAAACATTTGAGGAGTTACAAATACCACTCACTACAGTTGCAACAAATATTAATAGTGGTGAACTTAAACGTTTTAATAAAGGAAATTTAATAGATGCAGTCTTTGCCTCTGCAGCAATACCTGGAGTTTTTCAGCCAATATGTATTGATAATCAATATTATGTAGATGGTAATGTACTA
>PJEL010000210.1_pt1 | contig 70466 bp, 67 predicted proteins | sample 1853271 | NCBI WGS metagenome assembly PJEL01 (sample SAMN08108733, study PRJNA415343) | Invertebrate metagenome, whole genome shotgun sequencing project. | host: Globobulimina | place: Sweden: Gullmar Fjord | collected 2015-08
TCATTTGATGTTATCTCAAGATTTGCAGAGAATGAGCCTGAAGATGATGGCTGAAAGATGACTTCAACCGTGCAATCAGCTCCTGCATTTATAGTATGAACAATTGAACCGCATGGATTTGTTCCACCATTTTCATTCAGTACAAATTCATTTGAGTCAGTACCTGTAAGTTCAATATTCGATATATCCAGATCATCAAATCCTGTGTTCATAATTGTAATGATTACTGAACCTGTTTCGTCTGCTTCAACAGCACCAAAATCAATAGAAAGATCACCAGAAAAATCATCTGTAAAGAGTTCAATCTCAGGGACAACAGGATTCCCGTTGTCCATTACAGCGATACCATCCATAACGGCAATGGCTTGAATGCCTATGCTTTTATGGTAGTCGCCTTGGAAGCCGCCAGCAGTAACGAAGTACCACGAGTTGGCCGTATGGGATGATTTTTCCGTTCCTGACCAGTAGTCGTGGCCCAGCAGATTCTGAAAGTCACCGGTGTTTGGCGTGTCCCAACCAGGGGTCCCCCAAGTTACGTTTTCAAGTTCTGTATAATATAAATGCCCAAGCTCACTGTTTATGCAGTTGTATGCACTACCACAGCTTTCATCTGTAATTGGCAGTCGCCAGTCATTATAAGTACTGCTCCCAAATGTAACCGATAATGCCCCAGCCCAGTCCATCTGAGTCGACCAATTGTAGCCAAACCAAAACGGTTCAATGTATTGCGCATTCGTATAATCGTACCATGTAACATCAAGGTCAGTATCATAGATGAGATTGTATGTCCCATGTATAGACGTCCCCTGACCTAAAAGAATCAGGTCAGCATGAGCCTGCATAGAAATTACTAAGACCATCGCAATCATAACTAATAGAATAAATACCCTTTTCACTTATCACTCTCCTTATATATAAATAAACGCAATGAATCTATATATATTGCGTTTATCATTAATCTGCCATATTACAAAGGTATATTATCAGTGAACATATAAATCAGTCAGATAGCCTCACGGATCAACTCTGGATTATCACTAATATTAATTATAAGTAATTCCGTTACAAAGTACACCTGTAAGATATTACAGGTGTGACAAACACTCATTACTGTTGAACTGATATACAGAGCTACTGATATTAATATGCTTGGTTTTATTGGGGGTGAAAATAATAATTTTAATAATTAGTATTTGTTACAATGCATAGGAAAATAAAATATAAAATCTCTCTAATAGAGCATACTGTTTTTAGCCGGAAATCCATTTATCATGTGTGATTTTTTTACTGCAATCAATAAAATGGGGAAAGGGAAGGAAAACCCCTCTCCCCTAAATGTGCGTTAAAGGAACAATAGGGAAAGATTTAGCAAGATAAGGGAAAAGAAGATAGGCTCCTGAAAATAAATGGCATTCAAGAGGTCGTCGGTTCGATCCCGATCAGCTCCACCATTTACTTTCTTCACATAACTTCCGATTATCGAGAGTATTCATAAGACCTTACAAAACAAAATAACACCTGCGTAGCGATGATTCTATAGAGATGATATTTTAAGGATTATGGTTTGAAAGAGTGAATTAAAGAGGAACCACTACTTTTGTTGATGATGTCTACTTCTCTTTATTTTTTGATAACTCACTTAAAGAGAGATTTTCTTTTACGGCGTAGAACGCTCCAACAATGACAGGGAATACTATATCTATAAGCCATGCAACGATGCCATAACTCAAAGCTGTAGCTTTTGGAATACCAAATATTACATGCAATGCAGCAATACAGCCCAAGTGATATGATCCGAGAAAGCCGGGTGTAGGGGCTAAAGTAATGAAAATGGAAACGGTTACACAAAGTATCACCAGCGAAGACAGTACAGGCAGATTGTTTTCTATGTCAAAAGCAATATAGAGCGGATAATATATCAAGAGAAATGTTATCCATATGAGAGCGGAAAGAGAAAGTGTGGCAAAAAATCCTTTCTTGTCCCTGATTATTTCTAATCCCTCAGTAAAGGAATGAATAATATTGTGGATTTTTTTCTTCCAGTCCTGCGGCAATGGTTTAATGAAAAAATCTACCAGTTTCATCGCCCAGTCATTTTTAAATTGAAGGAATGCTGAAAACAAAAAGATTAAAACACACAAAAACAGACTCATTGTGCCAAACATTTCGACCTTCTCCATCAATTGATGTTTTGCACCCAAATCACCTGATACAAAGGTATCGGGCATGAGTTGTAAAGACAATACGAGAAGCAGCAGTACCATGAATAAATCAAATACTCGCTCTATAAAAAGAGTAGCAAACGAAGAACTAAAGCTCATGTTTTCCTTCTTACTAAGAAGGTATGCACGTAAAAATTCACCTGCTCTGGCAGGAAGCACATTCCCCATATAACCAATAATAAGTGGAGAAATCAGGTTGGACGTCTTTACTTCTTTTAAAGAGCGTATAATGAAACGCCACCGAATAGCCCGCAGTAAAAAACTTATAACAACCAGAAGTAAAGAAGGTAAAAGATAAAAATAGTTCACAGCCTTTAAAGCATTTCCCAGTTGATTCAACGATACTCCTCTAAAAGCATAAAATAATGATAAAACAATGAGAAGCAGACCAATGAAGAGATGAAGATATTTTTTATTCATAAGATCCTTGATGTATCAGTTTGAGTTATAAGTAAATCAAGATAATTATAGCGTACATACCGGGTTTTTTACTAATACGCTATTACATGCCATAGATGTTTCACTTAGCGAGGATTCTAATATTAAGGATTGACAGTTGAAAGAGAGTATTTCAGAATGGCTCACATACTACTCTGCTATCTTTAGAAGGATGCTCCAAATCCTGTGGATTCCGTGATTTGAGAACCAGAAGTTAACCTAAAACAAAGATGAGGGCATTGATAGCTGTTTTCTATTTCACTAACACATTGCTAACATTAGCAGATCCATTGTTTAACGCAATATCCCCATAAACTATTGACGTTTCGTTGAGCACTGAATAATCACAATCATGTCCACCACTAAGCGTTACTGATTTGTTAAGATCAAAATTTAAATTCTCGGTAAAAATAATGTTATGGCTTTCAATAATATCTCCATCATCTGCTATGTCATATGCATTCTGAATAGACGAATAGTAAGTTGACGGAGTATTGTAGATTCTTACAGGTGATACTGAACATATAGTCGAGACAAATCCCCTGCCCGGATTGTAAGCAATGCCCACTACTTCATTATCATTGTTTATACCTATTATTTTAGTATTGGGCTGATTTGGAGATTCCAGAATTATATAATTGCCAGTGTTATAAACAAAGCCCTTTATTATTCCTTCCTCGGTTCCATACCCTACAATTACACCGTTATTGTTGATAAACTCCGGGACTACATCTGTCCAACCCGGAGGAGAAAGTTCAGTATATGTACCATTGTGATAAACATATCCTTTCTCTTTTCCTGTGCTATTTACTCCCTCACCAATGACCTGTCCCGAGTCATTTACGTAATATGCTGTTGCAGATATCCATCCAGGAGGGAGCAGTTCGGTATAAGAGCCGTTGCTGTAGAGGTATCCTTTTTTAATGCCATTCCCATCTGCACCCCATCCGGCAATTACTCCGCTACTATTAATACCATAAGATGTGCCCCATGACCAGTTTGGAGGGAGCAGTTCGGTATAAGAGCCGTTGCTGTAGAGAAAGCCTTTATTTAAGCTTCCATCATATCCTCCTCCAACTACATCACCTAATTCATTGATCCTAATGGCCCATGCCCAGGTCCAGCCTGACGGTAGCAACTCCGTATAAGAGCCATTAATATACAGGAATCCTTTATCAGAACCATTAACAGTTCCGTAACCCACAATCTCCTCACTGTTGTTAATAGTCAGAGCTGCTGCCGATGACCAATCCGGTGGTATTAAAGTAGTAAATATAGTATTGATGTATGAAAAGCTCTTGGTTGTTGAGTTTACCCCTCCATAACCAACCATATCTCCATTGTCATTAATGCCGTGGACATGAGACCATGACCAACCCGGAGGAAGAATTTCATCATAGGAATATTGAGCAGCAAAGGACGTGTCACTATTATTACCGCATGCAATTACAAACACAGCAGTCATCATATTAATAAAATAACTTGATAGTTTTGAATGACTCATTTAATACAATAATGGTGTAAGATTTTTATAACTGAGCCAACATTTATTGAATATAATATTATAACCTGCTATATGATATTCATCAAATAAATTAAGGTTTTTATCAAGAATTTACATTTGTTATCTTGTTTTTAAAGCATTCTCTGAAATCTTCATAAGAGGGGATTATCAACGGAATACAGCCCGGCACATTAATATTGATAATAGAGAATTAGTGAGAATCTGAAAGCTTTATATAAACTGAAGATTATTATGTATTATTTGTCACTATGCAGTTCATATGTAGTTATTCACAGGACCGTTATAAGAAAACATAGGAATGAAAAAGTAAATTAATCCGGGGAAAAGTGCATTAACCCAAAAAGCTATTACGGTTTTTTAATAATTAATGCAGAGGGCTTCGGTTTCTTTATTGTTAAATCAGCACTGTTGTCGGAACCGAGGAGCCTTTCTTTCATATCATCTATTGTTCTTGTCATTAATGAAGAAACAGGCTCGGGTTTTATGTTGTCGACTTTTATTTTGTAGTAAAGAATGTCAGTCTTCGGATCTTTTAATTCAAGATTATATGACTCGAAAACCCACGGTTTTTTATCAAATTTGGCCTTGTAATTAAAAGTTAAAATATAATCCGCATCTTCTTTTGAGTCTGTAATAATGAATTTAGCAATTTCGAGGTTTGTCTTCAGTCTTGATGAGAGAGAGATAATCTCCTGCCCTGATTCTATATATATTTTTTTTGTAGGTACATATTTAGTAAAATTGTTTTGCACATAAAATGTATTTGTAGTTACGCAACCTAACAGAATAAGAAGGAAAGGCACTATGTAAAAATTAATTTTACTCATAAATCAACCTCTTTAAAGATTTAAAATGATAACGATAAGATATTAATTAAATTCATATATTATACCATTTTCTCAAGAAGTAGTGAGAGAACAGGCAGAAAAGCTAAATGTGTTATAATTCTGCATATCTTTTGCATGAGTATGTAATGAAACCTGATCAAAATATTATAAAACTTATAGGCAACACGCCCATTGTGAAGTTGAATAAGGTCACTGGACCTGAAGATGCTGAAATCTGGGCAAAGCTGGAAGGTTTCAATCCAGGCGGCTCTGTCAAGGACAGAATTGCCCTTTCAATGATTGAGACAGCTGAAAAGGAAGGGAAGCTCCAGCCCGGCGGAACGATTATTGAACCGACAAGCGGCAATACAGGGATAGGGCTTGCCATTATATCGGCTTTTAAAGGTTACAGGTTGATTCTTACCATGCCGGAAACAATGTCTCTTGAGAGGAGGCAGATGTTTCAGGCATTCGGTGCGGAACTGATTCTGACTCCCGGTCCAAAAGGAATGATGGGATCGGTGGAGGAAGCTGAAATAATATTGAAAAAAAATCCCGGCTATTTTATGCCGATGCAGTTTGAAAATCCGGCCAATCCGGAAATTCACAGAAAGACGACCTCTGTTGAGATTATTGAAGCGCTTGGAACGGATATAGATGGATTTGTTGCCGGTGTAGGGACAGGCGGTACTATTACCGGAATCGGTGAAGTCCTTAAATCAGAGAACCCTGACATACTGATAGCTGCCGTTGAACCATTCGATTCCCCTGTGCTGTCAGGAGGTGACCCGGGACCCCACAAAATTGCGGGCATTGGTGCGGGTTTTTATCCTGGTGTGCTAAATACCAAAATATATGATGAAGTAATTAAAGTAACGAACGAAGACGCGGCAGATATGTCAAGACGCATAGCAAAGGAGGAAGGGATACTTGTAGGTATTTCCTCGGGTGCTGCAGCCTGGGCAGCCTTGAAACTTGCGGGTAAGCTCGGGAAAGAGAAAAAGGTTGTCGTGATTTTTCCGGACCGTGGAGATAGATATTTGAGTACAGGGTTATTTAGCCCTTAAAGAAATGTAAGTTTGTTGATAAACTTATCATATATGAACGGTGTTTCCTTGAGCTTTATACCCATGCCATCATTTATGTTTGATTCACCGGTTTTAATTGACCTGATAACAATTCCTTCAAGATAGATTTTTTCTTTTTTTGATATTTCTAGCGTTATTTTAAGAGGTGTTCCTGGTTTTAACGGTTCTGCTGTCTTTATGAAAAGGCCTGATACTGAAAAATTGGACGAAATACCACTGTAATGATCCTTCCCACTGTAAAAAGTAACGGATACTTCTTTTGTGAAACGTTCTGATGCTCTTTTTTCAATCATTGCAATAACATGTCTAACATGTAGGAAAGCAGAATTAACAATATTTACTAATTACCTGCTTTTTGTCCTAAGTTGTAAAAAATTAGATTTAATAAATTGACGTATGTAGAATAACATATTGACTCTACGTGCTAAAAGCATGGTTTATCTACATAAGGAAGTCATGGCCCTAATATATAAAAATGAAAGAGAGTTATAGTGCTGCATGTTGTTTTATATCAGCCGGAAATTCCACCAAATACAGGAAACATAGCGCGGCAGTGTATAGGTATGAATGCCCGTCTTCACATTATAGGGCCCATAACGTTTGATTTGAGCAAAAACGCGGTCAGAAGGGCAGGGCTTGATTACTGGGATGAATTGAAACTTACGCTGCATGATGAACCTGATGAATTCCTTGAATGGCTCGGAGACATTGACCCGTGGCTGGTCACGAAATTTGGAGGGAAGCGCTATGATTCACCGGGATTCGGTAGTGAAGATGTCCTTCTCTTTGGAAGCGAGACCCGTGGACTCCCCAAAAAATGGCTTGAACGATGGTCTGAAAGGACGATTTTTGTTCCGATAATAGGCAATGTCCGGAGTTATAACCTGGCCAACACGGTCAGTGTTGTACTTGCTCATGCTAGCTTGAAGTCGGGAATTTTTGACAGTACGGGCACTCAATTATAGACTCTGAAAATCGATTCAGAGACCAATTTCAATTCTACCAGCTTCACATCTTAGAATGATTCTTATGCCTATAGGGTATTTCCCTAAAAAATAGTCAGAGATATATCTAAGTATAAAAGCAGATTTTACCTGATTTTAAAATGTGCTTATTTATAAGAAGATATAAGTGTAGAGAAGGATGTGTCATTAAACGGAGGATTCATTATGGATAAGAAGGTACTTAGCAAGAGAGAATTAAGTATAAATGTAAAGTACTTTTATGGAAATAGTGTTTGTTCAAGTATGGCAAGTGTTTATACGGAGAACAAATTAATTATTAGAACAAAAATGTGTTTCCCTATTTTTTCGAGATTTGATTTATATGCCATTTATAATAAGAAACTCATACAGATTACTGTTCAGGTAGAGAAGCTATTGAAGGACAAGGCAGGGGATGATACTATGATCGTTAATGTCCTGCACCCTCAGAAAAACCTTATGGATATAGTCAACAGTATTATTGCTGAAAGATATGCGTGAACAAGTCAGAACAGATAATCAAAGTTCTTCTATACTTTTAAGCCCGAACTTCTAACATCATCAATCGTATCGATGTCATTCAATGTTTTAGTAAATCCTGAACTGTATCCGTGTTTATTCGCCTCTTGCAGGCTGCAGCTTAATGTCTGATCGGAAGACCACGGCACGTTTTCAAAAACCTCTCTTATAAGTAATCTCATCCCTACTAAATAATATCCACCGTCTTTGGCCGGCCCGAATACCAGATCGTTATCAGATAGGAGATTGAAGGCGTTGAGAATTATTTCAGCAGATAGATCGGGTATGTCAGTGCCTACAAGGGCAGCTTTTTGATAACCTGAATGGAAGACATCATGAAATGCCTCAAACATTCTCTTGCCCAGACCCCCTTTATGTAAGGGTATTAATTTTAGGTTGAATTTCGAAAAATAATCTTTGGAGTTTCGGGGCGCAAATGCTATAAACGTATCAACTCCTGGAACTTCTCTGAGTTTGCGGATGGTATTTTTTAAAAGTTTCACATAAAGGTCAACTCTCTTTTCATCAGGCATAAAACCCTTTAACCGTGTTTTAACATGATCTTTCTCAGGGTACTTTGCGATAATTATTAGAGCGTTTTTGTTCATATCATCTTATGTCTTTATAATGCTTGATCAATTGTCCGGGAGAAGCATTTAAAAACCTGTATGAAAAGGCTATTGTCCAGTCTCGCAATGTTGTGTAAAGTGCTCCTTCTTCAAGCCAGCGCCTTGGTGATGATTGAATTGGTGGTTTAAGAAAAACTATCTTTCCGAGTTTTTTTAGTTTTATTGATAGATCAATATCTTCCATAAGCGGAATTTCTGCGTATCCCCCCACGCTTTCAAATGTCTTTTTTTTGAGAAATATACCCTGATCACCATAGATATATGAAAAGAGAAACGATCTCATATTTGCCCCGAATTCTATTGCCCTGAAACGAAATTCCGGGTGATTAATCCCAAGATAAAATCCGCCTGCCGTAATCTTGTTTTTGCTGATGCTTTCCCTGATCATATCAAATCCTTTGTCCGGTAAAACGCAGTCCGCATGAAGGAAGAGGAGTATTTCACCGTCAGCCTTGGCAGCGCCATAATTCATTACATGTGCCCGTCCGGTTTCTGATTCATAGACCTTGTCCGTAAATTCACGGGCAATAGAGATTGTATTATCGCTGCTCCCGCCGTCAACAACGATAAGTTCTTCAGTGTCGGACAATTGGAGTTGCGCTATTGTATTGCGAAGGCTTTTCGCTTCATTCAGGACGGGCATTATTATGCTTATTTTTTGTGAGTTCATTATATTAGCTTTACCTGGATATTCAGAGAGCAAAGGGAGGCTGCTTTAAAAAATAATTGGAAACGGCTGTAGAAATATAGCTTGCCAATGGAATTTATTATATTTATCATTTAATCAAAGAGCTGATGAGCTGTATTCGCCGTATTAATAATTTTTTAAAGCAGCCTCCCTTTGCTCTCTGAATATCTAGGCTAACATATGCTCCTGAGAAAAATAAAAAGAGAATGCCGCTATGTGACATTAGTGCGCATTATTTTTTAAGCAGTGCCTTCGCAGTCTCAACTATATGCTCAATGGTAAAACCGAAATGCTTTTGGAGCGATTTTAAAGGAGCTGATGCCCCAAAGGATTGCATGCCTATTATACGGCCATCAGGTCCGACATATTTTGCCCACCCCATGGTTGAAGCCTGCTCAACAGCTACACGGGCTGTTACTGAAGGCGGCAGGACATAGTCTTGATATTCACTGCTTTGTTTTTCAAACAGCTCCCATGAGGGCATACTCACAACACGTGCATTAATTCCCTCAGAGCTTAATTGCTCAAAGGCATCTATACAGAGTGATACCTCACTTCCTGTTGCTAGTAATAAGATATCCGGTTCGCTCTTCTCAGTTCCGGCCAGTATGTAGGCCCCTTTGGCAAGCCCTGAGGCAGGGGCATATTTTGACCGGTCAAGTGTTGGTAGAGCCTGCCTGGTAAGTATGAGGGCCGCAGATTCATGACGAAGCTGCATGATCACGCGCCAGGCTTCAACAACCTCGTTTGCATCTCCGGGGCGAAGTGTGATGAGACCCGGAATTGCACGGAGCGAAGCAATGTGCTCTATTGGCTGATGTGTAGGGCCGTCTTCTCCAACTCCAATGGAATCATGCGTAAAAATATGAATGACAGGAATTTCCATCATTGCTCCCAGTCTTATTGCAGGACGGGAATAATCGCTGAAGACAAAAAAAGTAGCGCCGTAGGAGCGTAATTTTGAAACAGACATTCCATTAAGAATGGAGGCCATTGCATGCTCTCTGACACCGAAGTGAAAGTTCCTGCCTGACCTGTTTTCTGCGGTAAAAACCCCGGCATTGTCATAAGTCAGCTCTGTCTTGGTTGACGGGGCCAGGTCTGCTGACCCTCCCATGAGCCATGGAATATATTTCGCTGCAGCATTTAGTACTTTTCCTGATGATACCCGGCTTGCAATCCCTTTTGAATCAGCTGGGAAAACGGGTAGATCAGCATCCCAGCCTTCAGGAAGTCCACGGTCCTGCATCAGTTTGAGGTGGTCGGCCAGGGCCGGGTTTTCAAGTGTGTATGCTTTTAACCTGTCTTCCCAGGAAGTATACAGTTCGAGTCCTTTTTTTCCGATTCCTGCCTTGAAATGCTCCCTTGCTTCATCCGGGACAAGAAACTTTTCATCTTCAGGCCATTCGTAATTACGCTTGGTGAGCTTTATTTCATCCTCTCCCAGGGGTTCTCCATGCGCTGCGCTGGTGTCCTGTTTGTTCGGTGACCCGTATGCAATGTGACTGTCTACAATAATAAAAGTAGGGCGGTCATTTGTATTTTTGAATGCTATAAATGCTTGATCAATTGCTTCAAGATCGTTGGCATCACTTACATGTAGTACGTGCCAGCCGTACCCTGCGAAACGTGTGGCAACATCTTCACTGAATGCCAGTGATGTGCTGCCCTCTATGGTGATATGGTTATTATCGTATACCCAGCAGAGATTTGAGAGCTTAAGATGTCCTGCTAATGACGCGGCCTCGCCCGAGACCCCTTCCATCATTCAACCGTCACCGCTCAGGGCGTATACATTAAAATCAAAAAGATTGAAACCCGGCCTGTTAAAGTAAGCGGCATGCCACTGTCCGGCTATGGCCATTCCGACACTATTTGCCACTCCCTGCCCTAAAGGGCCTGTTGTGGTTTCAACTCCGGTGGTCCAGCGATATTCCGGGTGGCCCGGACATTTGCTGCCGAGTTGACGGAAGTTTTTTATCTCCTCAAGCTCCACAGAAAGTTTGTCCGATATTTTATATTGATCGTCTACCGATTTGACTCCGCTTAGATGGAGTATGGAATACAATAGCGCTGAGGCATGGCCGGCTGACAGCACGAAACGGTCGCGGTTTGGCCATAAAGGATGCTCCGGATCGAAGCGCAGAAAACGTTGCCAGAGGGAATATACCAGGGGCGCCATGGCCATTGGCGTGCCGGGATGGCCTGAGTTTGCCTGCTGGACTGCGTCCATTGCCAGCGTACGGATTGTATTGATACAGAGTTTGTCCAGTTGATCATTATTTGACATTGAATTATCCTTTTTATGAAATCCGCCAGTTTCTGCCGTCGTTTTGTATTAATTCGTTTGCCTTTTCAGGTCCCCAGCTGCCGGATGTATAATTGGGAAATTCCGGGACCTTGCTGTTTTCCCACCTTTTGATTATAGGATCAACTACAGACCACATCGCCTCAATGCCGTCCTGGCGTGCAAAAAGAGTCTGGTCCCCTTTCATGCAATCGATCAGCAGCCTTTCATACGACAAGGGGAAATGGACATCGCCTTTAAAATCCCGTTCATAATTGAAATCCATATTCACAGGGTAAAGCTGGTTCCCGATGCCCGGGTGTTTAACCCCTATATGCAGTGATATTTCTTCATGCGGCTGAACTCCGAGTACCAGGAGGTTAGGCTCTCTTATATCGCACGTTGAACCGAAAAGCCTTAGAGGTGGCTGCTTGAAATGAATGCTTATTTCAGTGACCCGTTTCTTTAATCGTTTCCCTGTGCGGAGATAAAAAGGGACACCTGCCCAGCGCCAGTTGTCGATAAAGAATTTTCCTGCGAAGAAAGTAGGTGTATTGGAGTCAGGGGCCGTGTCTTTCTCATCTCTGTAGCTCAAGACCTCAGAGCCGTTTAGTATTCCTGTCCCATATTGACCACGAACGGTGAACTGATCTATGTATTCTTCGCTCATACTCCGCATGGTTTTATATACTTTCACTTTTTCATTACGAATATAGTCTGCCTCAAAGCCGATAGGCGGCTCCATGGCAACCAGCGCGAAGAGCTGCATCATATGGTTCTGGACGATATCTCTTACTACACCGGACTTTTCATAAAACCTGGCCCTGTTTTCGATCCCTAGAGATTCTGCGACAGTGATCTGAACATGGTCTATATATCTGCGGTTCCACAGCGGTTCGAATATACTGTTTGCAAAACGGAAAAAGAGTATGTTTTGTACAGTTTCTTTTCCGAGATAATGGTCTATTCGATAAATACTTTTTTCACTGAAGGTCTTTCCGATAAGAGTGTTAAGCTCTGAGGCAGAGGCCCTGTCACGGCCAAAAGGTTTTTCAACTATTAGACGGGCATTATATGTTTCTTTACAGATATTACAGAACGGGAGTTGCTGGAATATGGCCGGCAAAAAATGCGGGGGGACAGCCATGTAAATAATTACTTCTTTTTTGCCTTTGCTTGAAGAGATGGTAAGCTCTTCAAGACGTTGAGAAAGCCTTTTGTAGCTCTCAGGGTCTTCAAAGCCCCCGGAAACATAAAAAAGATGTTTGCTGAAACGGTCCCAGCAGTCGGCCTTAAAATCCCCTTCACTAAATTCTTCCACAGCTTTTTTTACCAGCTCGCGGTATTCTTCATCAGACCTCTCGCTCGAAGCAAACCCAATAATCGAAAAATCATCCGGCAGGTTCTGGTCAATACATAAATGATAAAGGGTAGGCAGCAGTTTTCTCTTACTTAAATCCCCGGTTCCACCGAAGATCACCATTGTAAAAGGCTCAATGTCTATTCTTTCAGGGACTATTTCACAAGATTGTGAGGTCCGGGCAGTATCGGATATGTTTTCAGACATATAGTGCTCACGTGCTTATGATTGCTGTTTAATAGTAACGCTATTATACAGAACCTGTTTTTGTACGTATAGTATTCAATAAAGAGACAAAGGAGTCTTCAAATGATACGAGACCCTCTTCAAGAAGTTTATCACAAACAGCGCTTAAGTCAATTCCAAATTCACCCAGTGTATTAATGACATTTTCAGCATCCTTGTTCTCGGCTAATGCGTCTTTAACGTTACCATGGTCCAGAAAGGCATCAAGAGTATTTTGAGGAAGAGTGTTGACAGTTGGTTTACCTATTAATTCGGTCACATATTTTATGTCACTGTACTCAGGGTTTTTTGTTCCTGTTGAGCCCCAGAGAGTTCTTTGAGCATTAGCCCCTTCCTCCCTTAACCTGAGAAACTCCTTGCTGAGATGTGTCCCTAGATATTCCTTGAAGATATAAAAAGAATTTGTTACCGCTGACTTGCCTTTTATGGATTCAAGTCTGTTTTTTGTTTCCGTGTCACCTGCAGTAGATATTTTTTCATCTATTGATTTGTCTATCGCAGTATCAATCCTGCTGATAAAGACACTTGCAACGGAAAATACTTTTCTTAAATCACCATTAGACTCATGGAGCCGGCTTAATCCTCTTAGATAAGCATTTACTGTCTTTATATATTGTTCCACTGAAAATATAAGGGTAACATTAATATTAATGCCTTTTGAGACCAGTTCTTCAATCGCGGGAAATCCGGCGTCTGTGGCAGGTACTTTAATCATGACATTCTGACGGTTTAATCTTTTGTGAAGCCTTAGAGCTTCATTAACCGTTTCCCCGGTCTGAGAAGCCAGTTTTGGATTAACTTCAAGGCTGACATATCCATCCAGGCCTCCTGTTTCTTTGTAAACAGGTCTGAATAAATCTGCAGCGTCCTGTACGTCCTTGATTGTCAGATCATCATATATTTCAAAGTCGGATTTGCCGGATTTGTGCAATTCGCTGATTTTTTCGTCATATTCATTGCCCGAGCTTATGGCTTTATCAAAGATGGTGGGGTTTGATGTCATCCCCCTTAGCCCCAGGTCTATCAATTCCTGGAGTTTCCCGGACGTGATCATGGAACTGCTTATGCTGTCCAGCCATATGCTCTGACCGAATTCCGCAAGTTCTTCAATTTTTGATTTAGGCATAATCTGACTCCTTTTTCATCAGGCTTTTTTTACTGAGTGACCACCAAATTCATTGCGCAATACAGCTATGACTTTTGCTGAAAAGGACACGTCTTGTCTGGAGCGGAAACGTTCCAGAAGAGATAATGTAATGATAGGTGCCGGTACGTCCAGTTCCATGGCTTCGGTAATGGTCCAGCGTCCTTCCCCTGAATCCTCGACATAGTCGCTGATTGAATCCAGGTCAGGGGTTTTTTCAAAGGCGTTTTCTGCCAGTTCCAGGAGCCATGACCGAATTACACTTCCATGGTTCCAGAGGCTGGAAATTTTATGCAGGTCCAGATTGAAGTCTTTTTTTGCATTAAGTATCTCAAACCCTTCCGCGTAACTCTGGAGCATTGCATATTCAATTCCATTATGTACCATTTTTACAAAATGGCCCGCCCCGTTAGGACCCACATGTTCGTAACCGTTTTCAGGCGCGAGTGTTTTGAAAACAGGCTCTACTTTTTTGAATATATCCTCTTCTCCGCCGATCATCATGCAATAACCAATTTTGAGACCCCATATGCCTCCGCTTGTTCCTGCATCAAGAAAATGGATGTTTTTGGATTTAAGTTCTTCAGCTCTGCGTATAGAATCTTTATACATGGAGTTTCCCCCGTCAATCAGGATGTCTCCCTCATCCAGCATTTCAGTCAGGCTGTTTACCGTTTCTTCCGTTGCCTTTCCAGAAGGTACCATTATCCAGATGATTCGGGGTTTCTCGAGCTTGTCAACCAGGTCTTTTAATGAGGATGCTCCGGCAGCGCCTTTCTCTTCAATGTTTTTTACGGATTCTATTGTGCGGGCATATGCCACAATATCATGCCCGCCATTCAACAGGCCCTGAACCATATTGCCACCCATTTTGCCCAGACCGATAAATCCAATCTTCATTTAAGTATCTCCTTAGCTGTATATTATACTCTTCTAAGAACTTAAGCCTGCTTCCGTCTCATTTTACACCACCGGTAAAAACAAAATCATTATCTTTTGCATTAGTGTGACAATCCAGACAACCTTTAACTGTTCCTTCTGCGAGGATCTTAAAGTCAGGGCCGTATTTTGCCCAGAACCAGTCACCTCCTGCCGGGTTGTACCCTTTTACTTTATACATTACTGTTATGGCTCCAAGTTTTTTTGCTGAGTTGTAATTCTCTTTGAGAATTATTGAATTGTTGGGTAATCCAGCTTTTGATTTTATGGACTGCTTTGCAATATCATTAACATAGATTGTTACGTAGTTGCCGTGAGGTTCACTCGCTTCAGTCATTTTCCCCATTCCGGGCCATATAGACCAGTTTTTGTAAGGCTGATGGCCTGTAATGAAATGGCGAAGGTCACCTCCGGAAGCAGCCGGCATCTTTTCGTAATGTCCGAGAATTGTATGTTGAGTCGGGTTTTGCACATGTTCATGTATTGCGTCTGCAAGATAAGCAGTACCTCCAATGAGTATAATTGAAACAAGAGTTATCACGAGTTTTTTCATTTTCATTCCCTTTCTGAAATAGCGTTGAATGCTATCTCTTGCAAATTATATGAGAGTGCTCGAAAAAAGATAAAATTTCTCCTCCCTAATTAAGATGTAATATTTTAAATTATCTGTATCTTACATTCTTTTTAATGGCAAATAGCATGCCCGGTATAAGAAAAATAATTAATAACAGGTAACGTATTGAAAAAATATGATTAATCTCATAGTGATTGAGTTCTGAATATGATATGCTTTATTTATATTTCATACTATTTTGGGAAAATCACGAAATACTGGGACGCCTGGATAGCAAGGTTAGTAGAATCTATCTTCTGAAGAACAGACGTATTATTTGACTTTTAGGGTGAATATGATACTTTTTATTTATGGTATAAATTATAGCGGCTGAATTTAATTGGAATATTTAATAGTTAAGAACAATCCGGGACAATCATGTTGAAAGATGAAATTAAGAACGGCCTTTTCTTTGAGAGCGGAAGGCATGTTAGAGATATTTTTAGTGCGGTTAATGACGGTATCCTGATTATAGATCCAGAAGAAGGCAAGATAGTTGATGTAAATGAAAGGGCATTAGAAATGCTCGGTTATAAACGTGAAGAAATCATGGGCATGAGTGTGGAAGAAATCCATCCTGAAGAAATGGACCAGCTCGAAGTAACCATGAAAGAAGTGCTTTCAGGAAATCCTGTGCTTACCGATGAATTTAGCTGTCTTCGAAAGGACAATGAAAGTGTACCTGTTGATATGTCGTTTTCTCTTGTCAGGCTGAATGAGAAGGTGTATGTGATTGTGATGGCAAGAGACATTACGGAAAGAAAGCTTGCAGAGCAAGAGCTTAAAGATGCACTTATAAAGATAGAACAGCTGAAAAACCGGCTTTATGCTGAAAATATTTATCTGCAGGAAGAGATCAAGGTCAATCATAACTTTGAGGAGATCATAAGCCTGAGTGATAAGCTGAAAAAGGTCTTGCAAAAAGTTGAGCAGGTTGCCTCAACAGACGCATCTGTCCTTATACTCGGAGAAACCGGGACCGGAAAGGAATTGCTTGCACGTGCTGTTCATAATATAAGTGAACGCAGGAAAAGACCGCTCGTTAAGGTCAATTGCGCAGCAATACCAGTAAACCTTGTCGAGAGTGAACTCTTCGGCCATGAAAAGGGAGCATTTACCGGTGCACTGACTAGAAAGATCGGACGATTTGAGCTTGCAGACGGAGGCACTATTTTCCTGGATGAGATAGGTGATCTTTCGCCTGATTTACAGGCGAAGCTCTTGCGTGTCTTGCAGGAAGGTGAGTTCGAACGGCTTGGCAGCACTCATGTTACGAAGGTGGATGTTCGTATAATTGCCGCAACCCATCGCGACCTGGAAAAGGCCATTATCGAAGGAGATTTCAGAGAAGACCTTTATTACCGCCTCAATGTCTTTCCGATTGTATTGCCGCCTCTCAGAGAGCGTAAAGATGATATTCCGTTACTCGCAAGACACTTTGTTGTTAAATATAGTGGAAAGATAGGAAAGACTATAGAGGTAATTCCTCAGAAGGTCATAGATACTTTAATTGGATACAACTGGCCTGGAAATGTCAGGGAGCTTGAGAACATTATTGAAAGGGCGGTAATAATCAGCCGTGGTTACCATCTTGAACTGGGGGATTGGCTGACAGGAAAGAAAAGCCGACAGACTGAATCACACCTTTTAACCCTGGAGGAGCTTGAAAGAAAACATATTACTGAAACACTTGAATCGAACGGTTGGCGAGTAAGCGGAAATAAGGGTGCCGCGAAAATCCTTGGAATAAAACCGACAACACTTGAAGCAAGGATGAAGAAGCTGGGAATAAAGCGTTTGAAGTAATTAACTGTCCAATCCCAATATCTTGTGAGGTTCCTGAAATATTGGGATTTCACCTTTTACCTGCCTTTGGCGCAAATAACTTTTAAACGATAATTAAAGCAAATTATTTAATCACTTGGAAATGCCTCCGGGTGGTTTTTTGTTTTTGGCACAATGATTGCGTAAATAGTAATGAAGTAATTTGAAAAGGGAGGTTGTTATGAAGGGAAGAGATGTACATAAAATAAAAGAAAAAGGTTTTATCTTTGGATTGGTTGTCGGAGTTTTATTGTTCACGGCACTAATTCCGGGTATACTCCCAAGCGATAACGCAGAAGCACTTGTATTGCAGGTTGCTTCCAATTGTGGTAAACATCAACTCTGCCAGAGTCTTGAAGGAACTCAATTTGATTTGATCAAGTATTCAAACAGGGGTGTGAACATAGTTGTTCTTTACAACGGAGACAGGACCGGGGATATATCATTTAATTATTCGAAAAAGAGCTACGTAATTGAGAGAGGGACAGTAAACGATGCGATACGTTTTGTGAGTGATCACTCTTATTACTGGGGTTTCAGTCTAAGTCAGGCCAGGAAAAGCACCGGTTTTTTCAAGAGTGAGGAGATAGACGGTATGTATATACTGAAAGCCCGTTATGAAAGCTCCTACGAAGAGATGACCCCCAGGGTCACAATTACAGAAAAGGACGGGAAAATAAAAGTGCATATTACTCATGAGCGAAATGATAACAATGAATGAACTGGGAATGTATGAGATTACAACAGAAGCGCAATTTGAAAAAGAAGTCCTTATGGCCATTAAACCTGTTTTGGTTGTATTTGTTACTGAATGGAGCGGGGCCTGTCATATCATTGAGCCGATCATTGAACGTTCGATTACTGAATATAACGGAAGGATGAAATTTTGTTGTGTGGATGTTGAGAGGAATAAGGATATTGCAAAAACATACGGAATACAAAACGTACCGACACTGCTTTTTATTAAAAGAGGGATGGTTGATGATCACATAAATGGAGCTGTTTCAGAAAAGATATTGACCGGCAAGCTTAACAGAATGTTGAGTGAGCCTTAATGAGTGTTTTTGGAGGTGTAATGTGAAACTGTTTTTTATTGTAAAGATATGTCTGATTGTTCTGATTATACCCACCCTTGTGTTCTCAGCTGTTATAAGAGAGGGAGGGAAAGTATATATAGTAGATCAAACAGGAGATAGGTGGGACGTGACCCAGGCTGAATCAATAGGGTTTAAGCCTTCGGGATTTCAGTATGGGATGGGGAGGAACTATTTTGAACCGCTTGATGATTCGGATTTGAGTGATGATATTAAAGACACTCCATTAAACCTGCGTGTTCTCGGGGTAGCTGACAGCTCTGAGTCAAAGGCCTTTTCCATAAACAAACTAAGCAGGCATGAAATCGCAAACAGTCAAATAGGGTCTGAGCCGATTGCAGTAGGATACTGACCGCTGCAGGACCTGGCGGCTGTGTACAGCCGCGTGATAGATGGCCGGGTGTTGACGATTGTCCCTACGGGCTGGACTTACAAAAATACCTTTTTGCTGTATGACAGGGAGACTGGAACATTATGGTATCCATATAGAAAAGGGTTGAAAGGTATTCAGGGTGAGTACTTTGGTAGATGGCTCCCTAAAGTCTCTTCAAAGGACACGCAGCTTAAGAAATGGATTGAAAAATATCCTGATTCAAGGGTGTTGAAGTAGAGGGGGATTGAAAGGAGATGAGGAAAATGAAAAAAAGATTAAATCAAGAGACAGTTGTTGCAGGTTTTATTTTATTAGCTTTATTGATTGTTCCGGTAGTTGCGGGATCAGAAATGATGCATGGTAAAGGGGCAGGACACGGCATGGCGATGCACCACCAGCATATCATGCTGAACCACGCACTCGGGATGGCGCTTGAAGGCTCCAACCTGGTGATGCTCGGTACGATGGGAATGGCAAAAGGGGTTGACGTTGTATCGATTGAACACGGTAACATGATGATGAAAAACGGTCGCAGCCTCTGGAATGAGATGATGTCGGGTAAAAACATGATGAAGATGCATGGGGCAGGGACATCTCCTGATGATGACCCTATGATGAAATTTACGCACCAACTGGCATCCGCGCAGTTAAAGGTCATGGAGATACTGAAAAAAATGCCGGGTGCATCAGGAGGGATGGGACACGGAATGACAATGCATCATCAGCACACAATGTTGAACCATGCCCTTAAAATGTCCCTTGAGGGTTCAAATCTGATCATGATTGGCCAGATGGGAATGGCGCCCGGAGTTGATGACGTATCAGTAGAACATGGGAAGACAATGATCAAGCATGCCCGTTCTCTCTATAATGAGACCATGTCCGGAGGGAGTATGATGGAAATGCATGGTAAGGGTATGACACCGGGGAAAGACGCGTCAATGGATTATACGCATAAACTTGCATCAGCACAGCTAAAGGTGATGGATATGCTGAAAATGATGCCGACAGTCACTGAATAGGCAGAGGAATGGAAGGGATAAAACATTTTAGGCTGCCTCCTGTTCCAGCTGTCTTTGCCTGCCTGGTGCTGTTTGCGCTTGCAGAACTCGGGGGGGCCATTATGGGTGGTGCCCCCGAACGCATTAAAGACTTTGCGATTGAAAGGGCTAAAGAGCATCCTGAGGTCCATGGTCTGACAGGTATTGAGGACATTGATAGAACAATACTTGTCAAAGTGAGTTCAAAAGCCCTTTCAAGGCTTCATACGTTTCATCTGCATTCACATGGGGTAGGGCTTCTTTCATTTGTTTTGTTCACCATTATTATCAATTCACATTTCTCTTCCATGGTCGAGAAGACGCTAAATCTGTTGACTGCTGTCGGTATGTTCTATCCATTTGGATGGCTGTTTCTTATGTTTACAATTCCGGTTGTGGGAGAGCAGGATGCTCTCGGCTTTGCTGAAAAGTACTTCTTTATGCCGTTTGGAGGAGGGATGCTGCTGGCTGTCTGGCTTTTGCTTTTATTCTATTTAATAAGAATCATTAATAACATGAAAAATAATGGGGAAGGTCCGTTAGAAAAAGGGGGGAATAAAAAATGAAACGTTTGATTAGCTGTATTTCTTTATTTGTCGGTCTGTTGTTAATAACAGGTGATTTAATTTTTGCTGCCCATGTTCTTGAACCGGTTGGGACTGAAATTGCTGCCACACCGCCGCGTGGCAGAATGTTCGCTCAGATTGAGTATGTTTATTCGAAGGACGACCCTGACGGTATGGTTGAGATGAAGACTCATAGCATAGGGCTTGAATTTGAAATCGGTGTCGGAGAAAGGACCCAGCTCAATCTCGAAATCGATGTTGTTGTAGACAGGACAATGGGGGATGAAAACACATGCGGTCTGAATGAGTACGCGGTCGGAGTTAAACACCGTTTTCTGGATGAGACAGAAACACTGCCTGATATGGCGTTCCTGGTTGAGGTTGCTCCCGGGACCGGTCTTACGAACAATGAATCAGAGTTGAAACTTGACCTCCTGTTAACAAAGAATTTCAATAATAAGTTCCTGACCCACTTTGACATAGGGTATATTCTCGAAACTGAGATAGAAGATGATGAAGCGGAGCATGCCAGTATAGTTGTTTACAACATAGCGCCAATCTACAGGCTTATTCCGGACAAGCTGCTGCTGGTTGCTGAACTTAACGGTGTAAGCAATACTGAAACCAGGACTGATGCTATTTCAGTCGCCCCTGAGGTGATATATGTTTACGGTAATAATGCTATAAAAGTCGCAGTGCCTCTAGGTCTGACCGATGACGCGGATGACATTGGCTTTCGCTTTGCTCTATCAAGACTGTATTGATGGGATATAGATGAACAGGTACAAGTTTACCGTTGTTGCATCATCTGCGTTTGCGTCAGTATTATGTGTTGTTACATTTGCGTACGGACATGAAATAGTCGGTGAAGTTACCCCTCTGATGATTCATATGCAGCGTGTGCTGATACTCATTGAAAACAGTAAAGATGAAAGCGCACTGGATTCTGCTGAAAAGATATTTGAGGATTTTGAGGTGCCTGAAGGACGGACGACTGAAGCGGGGATTAAGACTAACGCAGTCAGGGTTGATAAGAAATATGGTTTCGATTTGAATGTAAAAATCGGGGCTTCAATCAGGCAGGGATTAACAGGTGAACTCCAGAAAGGTCTAAGACAGTTGAGCTTTATGCTTATGCTCGAAAAGTTCGATGTGCTGGAAGCGACGTTTGATGACAGGATAAATGATCCGGGTGTCCAACGGACTATATTCTGGCTTGGAAGAAACTACTTCTCTTATTTGCTGGAGCCTGTTATGGGTAAGCTTAATCCGATTGAAGAGAAGCGTCTTGACCGTCTTCTTGATAAAATGCTTTACCGTTTGGAGGATGGTGAATGGAAAGAATTTATAGAGATCAGAAAAGAATTGAGTGAAGACATTTCAGACTTTTTCAAACTGAGCGTTCCTGTTCGAAATTAATTCAATGGAAGCCTTTTATATTGACAAACAATAAATATTTGATAATATAGATGTTAAGTTAACTATTTGAAAAATAAAATTAAATTACATGAAATTGATACGAAAGAGGTGATGAGATGCCTAGAGTTCTATTAGTTTTCTTTCTAATGCTGTGTTCAGCCACAAACGTCTTTGGTAGTGGAGAAGGAGACCATAAACATAATATGGCCCCAAAACAAATACTGGAAGGCCTGAAGCTTATATCTGAAAAAGGACTCTTTAATGTGACGATGTCAATAGAGGAGAGCAGGTTTCTAGTAGGTGTGAATTCGGTTGATCTTTCTATTAAGGACATGCATGGCAAGGGAGTATCCGGTGCTGAAATTAAGTTTGTCCCATGGATGCCGGAGATGGGACATGGTGTTTTTGAAGACCCTGTTCTCACTGAAAAAGGGCATGGTATGTACAGGGTTGAAAATATTATCCTCGTTATGGGAGGGCACTGGGAGATTAGAATTGGTATTACTAAAGATATAGCAGAAGACAGGGTCGTATTTAATTTTCCGTATGTAAAGACGAGTGATGAGTATAACTACATTAAGGCAAAAACCCCTGCAGGGTTTAATGCTGTCCTCGGAATGAAAAACCCGCTTAAAGAGCTTAAACCTGAAATTATTTCCGAAAAAGGAAAACAAATAAAGGTTTTTAAGCTAACTGTCAAGGACATGGGTTTTGAGATTTTTCCAGACAAACCGATGATGGGATGGGGATTTGACGGGCAGATACCGGGTCCTACAATAAGAGTAACTGAAGGTGACAGGGTCAGGATTGTTCTTGGGAATGAATCAACGGGTGAGCATACAATGCATGTTCATGGTCAGAAAAAGCCAGTCATTTATGATGGTGTCCCTTATCTCGGTCAGAAACCGGTCAAAAAAGGCGAATCGTACACATATGAATTTGTTGCAAGTAATTTAGGAACTTCATGGTATCACTGCCATGTTGACAGTGCTCATCACGTGGACATGGGCATGTACGGTGCTTTTATCGTGGAGCCTAAGAAAGAGAAACTGGAATATGACCGTGAGTACATAATGATACTGGATGAATGGCCTACTGCGCATGTTCATGTCCATGAAAGTGAAGCGTCTATGCAAGGCCATGAAGAGCACGGCGTTGTTACAATGCATGATGACTCACCTCCGGTACATGAACATGCTGATAAAAAACCGGCAAAGAGAGACTGGTATCCGAAAACACACGCACCACGTAAGGAGGTGTATGACGGGTTCACGATAAACGGAAAGGCTTTCCCTTTTACGGAACCTGTTGTGGTAAAAGAAGGAGAGAAGGTCAGGATCAGGTTTATTAATGCGGGGTATCAGAACCACTTTATGCATACGCATTCACATAAATTCCAGGTTGTTGCAAGGGACGGTGCATATGTAAATGAGCCGCAGAAGATAGATACTGTACAAGTTGGCCCCGGGCAGAGGGCTGATATTATCCTGTTTGCTGATAATCCCGGGATATGGCCGATGCACTGTCACCGGCTCAATCATATAACAAATGAAGACATTTACCCTGGGGGGATGCTCACCTTTATCCAATATATCGAATGAGTTTTATTAGGGAGGAGCAGCCGGATAAAATCCGGCTGCTCTTAAGAGGAGGTGAAGCAGTCAGTTGTTTTAATTGCCCCTGTTTGTTGAGGGGGCTTTTTCATAAATATTTGTCTCGAGTTCATAGATCTCTTTTTCAATTTGCCTTAGCGAAGCTATTGTAGTTTCCGGGTTGCGAGCAGCTTCTGCATATGTAAATCTCTTGTCATGAAGTTCTTTCCTTAAATCAGCTGTTTCTTCAAGAAACTTTTGATTGGTCGGATTTCCCCTGTATCCCTGGTTAGTGGAACAGTCGAACTGCCCTCTGTTGCCCTGACCCATGTGATTGCCGCCGTATCCCATCATATGTCCGCCATTTCCAAAACCCATCATGTGCCCGCTGCCCCATCCACCCTGGCTATGGGCAAAAGCTAATGTTCCTAATGCAAGGATTGATACTATGGATACTCCAATAAGAAATGTTTTCATTTTACGCCTCCTTTGTTTAATTGTTTTAATATTGCTTTTTGTTCTTGATTCTAGAATAGAGAATTAGTTTGAAGAGAATTTGAAGAAAAAGTGAATAAATTGTGAAGATTAGATTTGAAGAACGACAAATCATGTTGTATGATTTAAATCATGTTTAACTGTTGAACAAAGGAGTAAACTCTTTCAGTATAATAGATAGTTATAAATAAAATTGAAGCTTTATGAGTTGTTAAGACTGAAAGGAAGAGTATATGGGGAAAACTTCAGATAAGACGGAGTACGTAAAAAAATATTACGGGAATGAATTAACCGGGATGCAGGACCTTAAAACCAGCGCTTGCAGCTGTAGTGATGAAATGGTACATCCGGAAATTAAGGAAATTGAATCTCAGATCGATAATGAAATCCTGACTAAATTTTATGGATGCGGTTCTCCTATTCCGCCTGCGCTTACAGGATGTACAGTGCTTGACTTGGGATGCGGTACAGGTAAGGATGTTTATATTGCGTCGCGTCTGGCCGGACCGGAGGGATATGCAATCGGTGTTGATATGACTGACGAACAGCTTGAGATAGCCCGGAAACATCTTGCTCCTCAGATGAAAAGGTTTGGTTATTCAAAAGCAAATGTTGAATTCAGGAAGGGTTATATTGAGGATTTGAAAGATATCGGTATTGAAGATAATTCCATAGATATTGTTATGTCTAATTGTGTAGTAAATCTCTGTCATGATAAACAGAAGGTTTTTGAGGAGATTTTCCGCGTGCTCAAACCCGGCGGTGAACTCTTTTTTTCTGATGTCTTCAGCGGCAGGAGGGTGCCTGTTGATATTGCCGATGACCCTCTGCTTCATAGTGAATGCCTGGGAGGTGCTATGTATATCGAGGATTTCAGGAGGACAATGAGAGACATCGGTTGTCTCGATTTCCGCGTGACAGCAAGCCATAAGATAAAGATCGGGAATCCGGAAATAGAATTAAAGGCGGGTATGGTTGATTTCTATTCCATGACTGTAAGGGCGTTTAAGCTGGACAACCTCGAGGACATCTGTGAGGATTATGGGCAGATTGCGGTTTACAGGGGAACAATACCCGGACATCCTCACACGTTTGAGCTTGATGACCACCACAAGTTCATTACTGGAAAGCCCATGCTTGTATGCGGAAATACGGCCTCAATGCTAGCGGAGACACGTTTCAGTGAACATTTCAGGGTGACTGGTGACAGGTCTGTTCATTATGGGCCGTTTGATTGTGCGCCGGCATATCAAAAGAATGCTACTAATGATGAAAGCGGTGGGGCTTGCTGTTAAAAGGACGCGTTGAGATGAGAATGCTAATTCGAATAGTTATTATAGTATTAATTGTTGTTGTGCCTGTTTTATCGGTAGATGCCGGGGACAAGTCAGTGTTGCTTCGTGAAGACTTCAATGACCTTGATGAATGGAAACCGCTTGAGTTTCCAAAGATAAAAGAACATTCCAAATATTCAATAGAAAAAGAAGGGGACGGGAGTTATCTGAAAGCTGAAAGCAATGCTTCGGCTTCGGGAATTATTTTTAAGAAGGAATTTAACGTAGTGGAATTTTCGAAGGTGAAATGGCGATGGAAGGTGAGTAATGTATTTGAAAAAGGGAATGCCCTGAAAAAATCGGGTGATGATTATCCTCTACGTGTATATATCATATTTAAATATGACCCGGATAAGGCCTCATTCGGTCAGAAATTCAAGTACGGTCTTGCAAAATCAATATACGGGGAGTATCCGCCGCATAGCAGTCTGAACTATATCTGGGCAAACAAACAGCAAAAAAAGAAAATCATTGCCAACTCATATGCCAAAGAAGCCCAGATGTTCATTCTCCAGACCGGTGCAGAACATGCCGGGGAATGGATAGAGCAGGAAATTGATATAATCGAAGATTATCGTAAGGCCTTTGCTCAGGACCCGCCGGTAACAGGCAGCCTGGCGATAATGAATGATTCTGATAACACAGGAGAGAGCGCTGTTTCTTATCTCGACTATATTGAGGTATACAGGTAAGGATCTATAATAGTTGAAGGCCTTGAATATAAAAACTGTTCTTTTTCTTCTATTGCTCATAGCTATTATTTCTTCTCAGTTTCTCTGGGACGCTGCTTCATATTTCAGTCCTGATAAGATCCAGGAATGGCTCGCTGATGCTGGAATTTTTGCCCCTCTGTTTTATATCCTGGTAATGGCCGCGGCGGTTGTGATAAGCCCTATCCCGAGTCTTCCTCTGGACATAGCGGCAGGGGCTTTTTTCGGTCCTGTTCAGGGGACCATATATTCCGTTGCAGGCGCGTTGCTGGGAGCTGTTATAAGTTTTTTGATTGCGCGGCTTTTGGGACGGGAACTGATTGAACGATTTCTGGGAGGGCATGTGAATTTTTGTGAAAGTTGTTCGAACAGGCTGTTGACCAAGGTAGTATTCTTTTCAAGGCTCTTGCCGGTCGTATCGTTTGATGTCATAAGCTATGGTGCCGGTCTCACAAAGATGTCCCTTAAACATTTCAGTCTGGCTACGCTGCTCGGCATGATACCCCTGACATTCCTTTATAATTATTCGGGGTCCGTCCTTGTGTTTGGCAGAGGGATGGCTTTTTTACTCGGCATAGGCATGGTGGTGCTTTTTTTCCTCATGCCTCGATGGTTGGAAGGGACTAAGTTTATGAAGGGAATGAAACATGAATAGTCGATATATTTCTACATTGTATATTCATTGTAGGGGCGGGTTTAAAACCCGCCCTTACATTTTACATTGGTAATTGGATGTTGGATGTTAAAAAATATCCAATCAAGTACTTGTTCTATTACGACCGGCGTCCTTTGCTCTATACATTGCCTTATCAGCATTGTTCACTATTTCTTTAATTGACAGATTCTCATCCATCTCCGTTATGCCAAATGAGCATGTTACATTAATTGTATTCTGTTTGCCAGTCTCTATTTGTAAACTTGCCACATTCTGACGTAACCTTTCTGTAATTTCCATGGCTTTATCCATGTGGGTTTCAGGCAGACAGAAAAGAAACTCTTCTCCTCCATATCTGCCAACTGTATCATATTTTCTTAATGAACCAACAAAACAGTTTGCGACCGCTTTCAGTACTTTATCGCCAATTAAGTGACCGTAGGTATCGTTCACATTTTTAAAATAATCAATATCTGCCATAACAATACAACACTTTGAATTGCTTCTTATCACTCTATAGTATTCTTTTTCCAAGATGTCTTTCATTACTTCTCTGTTCAGTAAATTTGTTAAGACATCAAATTTAAATTGACTTGTATCCACTTCACTGATGATTTTTTGTAAATGCTCAATAAAGTCTTTTTGCGCGGCAGAAAAAGAATCATATTCATCTTCAATAATATTTCTGTTACTTTTATGTTTCATTAACAAATCGCATGCTCTATCATGCAACAGTTTATGCTTTTTGCCGAGTTCAATAAATTCTTTATTTTCTATAATAGGTCGGGAATCAACTGAGTAATACCATTTGCCAAATTCACAGCTGCGGTATTCCTCTTCTGAATAACATAATGATTTTTCAAGAGGCAATTTGCATATTAGTGTTCGCTGAACATTCTTTAGCCACTCAATATGCTTGACTAGTAGATTGCCCGTTTTTTTTGCTAAAGATAATACTTCTTCATATCCAAGCTCATTAATCAGGTCTTTAATCATGAATATATTCTAAAGGCGAAATTCTCTGTCGTCAATGGAGCGTATTGTTAGCGGCCTTACTCAATTTTTCGAACACATCTTACGTAATTGAAAACATGTCGAATATCTCCCTGTGGGCCCAAAAATGCCGGATAATCCTGGGGATCTCCTGGTTTTCCTCCTTTGATTTATTTCTTTGTTTTTATGCTTCTCAATAACATCTTAAACGGCAGCAGCATATACATGTACTTCTTTGCTCAGTCTGTCTTTTAATCTGTCCTTTTCTTTTTCAAGGTCATAACGAGCCTGAAGGTTGATCCAGAATCTTTCAGATAGACCGAAGTACTTAGATAGTCTCAATGCAGTATCAGGAGTTATAGAGCGTTTGCCCTGAACAATTTCATTTATCCGCCTTGCCGGAACATTGATATCTTTAGCTATTCTGTACTGGCTGATTTCCATGGGTTTAAGAAATTCTTCCATCAGGATTTCACCCGGGTGTATCGGTGCTAATTTGGTCTTACTCATAATGCCTCCTAATGATAGTCAACTATCTCAACATTGTAGGCATCTCCCTTACGCCATTCGAAGCAGATGCGCCATTGAATATTAATGCGGATGCTGTACTGGCCTTTTCTTTTTCCGGTTAGCTTTTCGAGGTGGTTTGATGGTGGTATGCGCACGTCCCGTAACACCTCGGCCGCATCCAGTATTTCAAGCTTTCTTCGAGCAATTTGCTGTATAGTCTTTGGGATCTTTCGTGATAATTCCCGTTTGAATAGTTTTTCTGTTTCTTTGCTCGCAAAACTCTTAATCATTTATATCATAGTAACGCATAGCGTTAATAATGTCAACCGTTATTATTGATCTTTACACATAACGCCTGAGTCAGTGAACTCGACCTGTAAGCACAATCATGATTAATCGAAGTGAAACATCTGCAAACTGTATAATCGTCAATTCGCCACCGCTGGTCGAGTTTCACTGCCCTCTGTTGTTATGCGCCGTTTCTTCTTTTTATGAAACGTCGTCCTGCTAGTAATGTTCCACCTACTATAAATAAAGTAGAGCTTATTGGTTCTGGTACTACTGTTGTTTCTAGAGTTAAGTTAACACTATTGATTTGTCCATCTGAGTTATCAAAAAGATATTCCTCGTATGGAGAATTAATTGTACTTATATACCCACCTACTGCAAAAAGCCCTCCAAGCGATGATGATATGTCGGAAATTGCATTTGGACCAGTAAGGTTAACGTTTATATACGTGCTACTATTATATGCGTCTGCAGTAAGGCCAATCGACCCATAGGTATTGCCATTATTGAAGTCACCAAATATGTTAACTCCCGCATTGCTTCCAGCACTTTGACCTCCAATAATATCGTTAATGTTCGACTCAACACTCATAATAACCCACTGCTCGGCGTTGCTGCCGGTAGAATAACCATTAAACATGCCTGCACTATTATTAAGTACACTCAGTGTCGCGCTAGAGATTATCTCGTTACTTTGCACTGCAATGCTGCTCAAGTCAAAAGCAAACCAATTCCTAAATTCAGTATTCGCAAGGCAAGTCCACGTATCTGTGTTCCCGTTATAATCCCAACTAGTACAATCATTGCCCACCTGATATGAATCCACCGACGGGTTATGATACCCATCCGCGCGGTATCCGCCCCCATCGAATGCACCTATATTGTATGTTGCCGCATCAGTAGATGAGACGATCAAAACACATGCTATCATTAACACAATTAATGAAATAAATAATTTTGATATTTTCATTTTTCCCCTCAATATTTAATTGGTTTTCGGCTAAAAGACTATTTGCAGTTATACGGATATCCCTCCCTTCAGTATTCTTAATGCATAACAATTATTAGTCGAATAGCGTTTTTGACAGGTATTTAATATACCTGTTAACAATAACAGTTTCATAAATACTTGATACTAAAATATACTTATCATTAACAACACTCATATTTGCTTAGCAATATAACAATATAGAGATAGTCGCTTTTACTGACTTTTTGTGCATTCAGGGGGACATGGATACGAAAAATAGCAAACTACCCGAGTTTCAGGAATATCTACGCGCTAAAAGCTTGTTAATGAAAAGTATATCCAATTTTATGCCTATTGGGCAAGCAGATTTCTTCTTCATCTTCATTGGATATTTGTAATTGGAAATTGGATATTGTCGTTAAAAAAAAGAGTATTTACTGTAGAAGTAATCCGAAAAGGAAAATATAATATCTCTTGGAGTAAATGGCGGGATGGACGGGAGTTGAACCCGCGACCTCCGGCTTGACAGGCCGGCGTTCTAACCAGCTGAACTACCACCCCAAATAAAGTAATATCTCTTACAGCAGTAAAAAATGGTAGGCGGAACAGGGCTCGAACCTGTGACCCCAGCCTTGTAAGGGCTGTGCTCTCCCAACTGAGCTATCCGCCCGATTTCGATTCAGAGTAGATACTATAACAGATAAGATAATAAATTTTAAAGCCCCCTGAAATAGTTTGATTAAAGTCTTGTTTTAAGATAAAATTAAGCGAAAATCTCAAGAGAAGGGACCCTGTGTTAAGAAATAATAAATTATATGGTTTTCTGGGAAAATATCTCCTGGCCGGCATCCTGATTGTCATGATTTCAGGATGTTCTGCTCTAAAATCGGATGACGGTTTGTTTGAACCGGAGGCTTCCCTGAAGGAAGCAAATGATCTCATTGATGGGGGACACTTTATAGACGCGAGAGAAATTCTTGAGGAGATAAAGGCCAAGGATGCAACTCAGAAATACGCTACACTTGCAAGGATACGTATAGCGGATTCCTATTTCGAAGATGAAGAATATGAGGAAGCAGCCTTTGAATACGAGAACTTTCTGGACACACACCCATATCACCAATATTCTTCATATGCCCAATATAGATTGGCAATGTCTTTTTTTTATAGGATAAAGACTGTAGATATAAGTTATTCCTGGGCAAAAAATGCATTGGAAGAATTTAATAAACTCCAGAGGCGTTATCCGCGTAATCCATATATGGAAATTACTGAAAGCAGGATAAATACATGTATGCGAATCCTGGCTGAATATGAGTTTTATGTGGGAAAGTTTTATTTTAAAAAGGGTTCTTATGAGTCCGCTATATTACGATTTGATGCATTGATTCAGAATTATAAGAACTCGAAAAAAGAGCCTGATGCCCTTTATTACATGGCTCTCTCTTATGATAATATGGGCCAGTGGAAAAAGGCTGAAAATGTACTGGAAACTCTAATTGAGAAATTTCCAACAATAGAGCTTTCAAGTGAGGCAAGAAAAAAGATGTCAACATATAACAGGCCCTCATTGATTATAAAAAAGTGAAATATTACCCTGCCTTTCTGAATCTAAATGACAAAAAAGCGGTTGTAATCGGCGGCGGGAAGGTTGCGGAAAGAAAGGTGCGTTCCCTTATCAAGGCCGGTGCTCTGGTCAAAGTCATAAGTCCGGAAATCACAAACGGTATTAGAACTCTCAAGGAAAACGGAAGGCTTAAGCATATAAAAAGGAACTATAGAAATGGAGATATAAAAGATGTCTTTATTGTGATTGCATGCACTTCTTCTGATGAAACAAATAAGAAAATTGCAGAAAGTGCGGGCTGTCTTGTAAATGTAATCGATGCTCCTGCAGAGGGGAATTTTATTGTTCCTTCGGTCGTAAAGCAGGGCCGATTGACTATTGCGATATCAACAGACGGGTCAAGTCCGGCTGTTTCTAAAATGATAAGGAAAGAAATTGGAAAACAGTATGATAAAGAGTTTTCCCTTTATTTGCGTTTTGTGGAGTCATTAAGGAAAAGGATATTGAAGGAGATAAAAGACCGGAGCCAGCGAGAAATTTTTTTCAGGTCTCTTGCTTCAGAAGAAATATTTAATAGTCTGAGAAAAAAAGGATTTGGCACAACTTCAAAGAAAATACTCGCTTCCCTCAAAAAAATAGAAAATAGCGGTTAAGAAATCATTTCTTTTTTACAGCTGATGCTATTTCTTTATGTATATGTTCCGCTTCTTCCCTGTTCCCTATAGTTCCAACCCTGACACTGATGGTAGTAACACCGACACCGTTGTACTGTAAAGAGATAATCGTCTTGATCCCATCTTTTCGTATGGCCTCTATTTCCCCTGTACCCCCATCCTTCATGCTGTTAGAGATACTGATCCTTAAATGCTCAAGTGCAGAATTGGTCGCGTTCCAGGCTTCATTAAACTCAACAGGATATTCTCTTGTCAGTTGGCCTTCAATATATTTATATCCCCCTAATGTAGCAATGCCGCCTGCAGCAAACCATGCTGCGGCACAACCATAGAATACTATTAGTGAAGAGAGCAGTACTACTAAATTTCTTATTTTATGCATGTGACCTCCAGTTTTGTTGATATAAATAAATAACAGAAAAACAAATAAATTACAAGTGAAAGTGCTCCTGTTACAAAAAAAACCGTAAAGAATATGTGTTAGAATGCAGTATGTTGATATTACCTTACATGAACGATTTTTCAGAAATCGCTTCAAATGCATTGAGTATTATAAAGAATGGGGGGATTGTTGCCTATCCAACGGAGAGTTTTTATGCACTGGGAGTAGGAGCTACTGATAAAATCGCGATCGAAAGGTTGTTTAAACTTAAGAAGAGGCCTTCGGATAAACCGCTGCCCCTGATTGTGGGAAATATGGAAGCTCTTTTGTCGGTGGTGGAAAAAGTTCCTGATCAGGCCATGGACTTAATGAATAAATTCTGGCCCGGTCCGCTGACCCTGATATTTCATGCAATTGACGAAGTCCCTGAATTGTTGACCGGGGGGACCGGTAAAGTAGCTATCAGGATTCCTGGTGAAGGTGCTGCTCTTGATCTGGTAAATGCGCTGAAGATGCCGATAACTGCTACCAGCGCAAATCCTTCAGGGCAATCTCCTGCAGAAAATAAAGAGAGTGTCCTGGATTATTTTGAGAATGAAATAGACTTACTTATAGACTCTGGAAATACTCGTGGCGGAAAACCATCAACAATTCTGGACGTAACAGTCTACCCCCCTGAGATTTTAAGGGATGGAAGTATTGCACTTTAATTGAAGTTTCGTTAGTGCATTGCTAAAATCATAAGAGATCATAATACCCTGATAATATTTTTTGTTTTGACTACCCGAATATAATTTAGTATAATTTTTTGAATTAGATTTATTGTTCTGTTAATTTTTCCCAATTTTAGTTAAGGAGTATAAGTCAATGAAACGTCAAGCTTTTATGCTCTCAGTTATGGTTTTAATGTTAACCGGTCTTATGTTCCTCCCTTTTGCTTCAACTCAAGCTCTTGCTTCCAGCAGTAGTCACGACAGTCATGAAGAAGCTGCTTCAGGGGATGCACACGGGTCCGGCCATGATGAGCTTCCAGGAGAAGTACCTTTTGACAGACCAGTAAAAGAGATAGTTGAATCTCTGGCCCCGATGAATGAATCTGAACTCTTTCCATGTTCCGACTGTCATGACGAAGATTGGGAAACAGATCCTGAAAGACGCGATCTGGATGAGCCTCATGATGAGATCCCGGGCGCTTTTCTCCATCATGATGTTGAAAATAGATGGTGCCTTGATTGCCACAGCGCCAAAAGCAGAGACAATTTAAGGCTCATAAACGGTGATAGGGTAAAATTTAACGAATATTACAGAGTATGCGAACAGTGCCATAGAAGAATATATCGTGAATGGAAGATGGGTGTTCACGGCAAGAGGACCGGCAACTGGAACGGGGAGAAGGAAATGATGCATTGTGCGCAATGTCACAATCCGCATAATCCGCCCTTCCAGGCGATTAAGCCGATGCCTGCTCCAAGAAAGCCATTGGACATTAAAAAGTCAGATGATAAACACGCATCTTCAGCTGATAAGCATTAATTTAGATTAAATATTTGGAGGCAGTTCAATGTCAGATGATAAAAAAGGAAAAGACAAGAGCCAGATAACAAGAAGAAAATTTCTTGCGGGTCTAACAGCAGGAGCGGCAGCCCTTTCACTACCACCTGCGGACGCTGATGCGCGTGCTATTGACGAATATTTCAGACAGCATTACAAGAGACTGGACAAAGATGATCTTGATGACATACTCGCAAAGCTTGAAGAAGAATTGTCATTTAAATACGGAAAAGAAGTCCATGCAAAAGCAACTCCTCCTATGGACAATACTGTATTCGGTTATGCGCTTGACCTCTCAAGGTGCATTGGCTGCAGAAAATGTGTATATGCGTGTGTTAAAGAAAATAATTTATCAAGAGACCCTGAGATCCAATGGATAAAGGTCCTTGAGTTTGATAAAGGTAATCACAAATGGCAGTTCATGGAACATTCAAATAAGTATTACAATCCTGCAAAGGTCCCTGAAAAAGGCAAGTTTTATGTGCCTGTTCAGTGCCAGCAGTGTAAAAATCCTGCATGCGTGAAGGTCTGTCCCGTGCAGGCAACGTGGAAGGAACCTGATGGCATTGTTGTTGTAGATTATAACTGGTGTATCGGCTGTCGATTTTGTATGGCGGCATGTCCGTACGGCGCTAGGAGCTTTAACTGGGGTCAGCCTACTATCCCGAAAGAAGAATTCACTCCTGAGGTCCATTACCTGGGCAACAGGCCGCAGTATAAAGGTATTGTCGGTAAGTGCACATTCTGTGTTCAGAGATCGAGACAAGGCAGATATACTGCATGTGTTGAAGCCTGTCCTGTTGGAGCAAGAAAGTTCGGCAACCTGATGGATCCTAACAGTGAAATTCGTTATATCCTTGAGCACATGAAGGTGTTCAGGCTTAAAGAAGAATTAAATACCAACCCGAAATTCTTTTACTTCTTCAGTATGGGTACGGGTGTTAAAAGTTAGAGGAGAGGTATAGCTATGGTCATTGATGCATTAAACGGAATAGCCAGGACAGTAGTAACCGGAAGTAAGGAATACAAGGGATGGATGGCGTTTTTAACGCTCTTAGCATTAATAGGTATTTCATTTGTTTTTAAACAGGTTGATCAGGGTCTTATAGCTACCAATATGAGAGACCAGGTATCCTGGGGCTGGTATATCGCGAATTTTACATTTCTTGTCGGTGTGGCTGCTGCGGCTGTTGTTCTTGTTATCCCTTATTACCTGTATGATTATAAGCCTATAGGGCAGATAGTTCTTCTCGGTGAGGTAATGGCTGTAGCCGCTGTCTCTATGTGTTTAATGTTTATTCTTCTTGATATGGGTAGTCCTGAGCGTTTTTGGCACCTTATGCCGGTTATAGGTATATTTAATTTTCCACAGTCAATATTGACATGGGACGTTGTTGTGCTGAACGCGTACCTTGTATTAAACCTGTCTCTTGTAATATATGCTCTTTCCAAGACATATATGGGAAAGCCATATAAGACCAAGGCCATCTGGCCATTTATCCTTTTATCAGTACCTGCTGCTATCAGCATTCATACAGTTACGGCTTTTCTGTATCTGGGCGCTCCGGCAAGGCCGTTCTGGAATACAGCCATACTGGCCCCGAGGTTTATTGCATCGGCATTTTGTGCAGGCCCGGCATTCATGCTCATTATCTTCCAGATAATCAGGAAGAAGACACAACTCGAAATTACGGATGCGGCCCTTCATAAGGTTGCTGAGATTGTTGCCTGGTTTGCTGCAGCCAATCTCTTTTTCCTTGGCTCAGAAGTGTTTAAAGAGGTCTATTCAGCGACAGCACATATTGAACCGTTTCACTATCTCTGGCTCGGTCTTCGCGGAAATGACCCGCTTGTTCCATGGATGTGGACTGCACTTATCCTTAACAGCCTCGCATTCTTAATACTGGTAGTGCCGAGCATCAGGAGGAACTTTACCATGCTGAATATCGCGTGCGTCTTTCTCTTCATTGGTGTGTATATTGAAAAGGGAATGGGTTTGATCTTCCCTGGATTTATTCCCGGCACATTAGGTGAAATCTATAACTACATGCCTAATTCTCTTGAACTCTGGATTTCACTCGGTGTTTGGGCGATAGGCCTGATGATATTTACAGTTGGTGCAAAAATTACTATTGCAATAAAAACAGGTGAAATTGGTCATGCTTCAGAAATGGCTGATCATCACTAGCCTCTTACATAATATATTTTTAAAAAAAGGCCTGGTCTATTCGACCGGGCCTTTTTTTGTGTTATTATTATAACAATCAATAAATATCCAGCTGTGATGATCAGGAAATTGCCGGGTTTGCTAATATTGCTAATGATTATGAAAAATAATGTAAAGCAAAGATCCTTTCACCTGCTAAATAGAATTATCCGATTTATATCTCTTTCAGTCTTTATCCTGTTGATTTTTAATGTGATTGCTTATGCTGCAAAGCGTGAAGTAAGGGTAGGGGTTTATGCCAATAAACCCCTTGTATATCAAGATGGAAACGGAGAGCACAAAGGTCTAAGCATAGATGTGCTTCGATATATTGCATCAAAAGAGAATTGGAAGCTCGAGTTTGTTCCCTGTTCCTGGCCAGAGTGCCTGGAGATGCTAAAAAAAGGGGAAAATGATATACAGGTGATTATTGCACGGACTCCGGAGAGGGAGAAAATTTATGATTTCACAAAACAGGCTCTGTATTCTATCTGGGCCCAGATATATATACACCCCAAGGCTAACATTGAATCCATAAAAGACCTTGAAGGAAAGAATGTTGTTCTTTATAAAGGTTCTTTACTCTCCGAGAAGTTTAAAACACTTATTGGTGGTTTTGATATATCCTGCAATCTTATTGAAGTAGGGGACTACGAATCCATGTTTACGTTAATACAAGAGAAGAAGGCTGACGCGGGTGTATTTATACAGACGGTTGCTGAGAAATATGCCAACAGAGGTATAGTCCGAAGAACTTCGATAATGTTCAGCCCGGTACCATTATACTATGCATTTCCCAAAGGGAAAGTCGCTGAACTCACAGCTGCCGTAGACTACCATCTTAAAGCTATGAAAGAGGATAGAGATTCCATATATTATCAGTCTTTAGAGGAAATATTTGGAATGGAAAAAAGATGGAAAATTCCTTACTGGATAAAATGGACCCTGATAGTGGCCATTTCTCTAATGTTACTTTTCTTGATTGTCAGCGTGATATTAAGAAGGCAGGTGAAAGCAAGGACTTCAGAACTTGTATTAAAGAATACTGAACTCGAAATGGAAATTGCGGAGCGCAAGCAGGCAAAAGACGATTTGATCAGGAGCGAAAATAAATTTCGTGAGTTATTTAATAATGCCAATGATGCAATTTATCTCTGGGAACTAAGAGAAGACGGAATGGCAGGAAGATGTATTGAGGTAAATGATGTTGCCTGTCTAATGTTGGGATATACAAAAGACGAATTACTGGCAATGACACCTATGGATATTAATGCCAAAGAATCCGTATCAAAAATACCAGGGATCATGAATGAACTTTTAGACAAAGGACATACTACATTCGAGATGATTCACAGGAAAAAAGATGGTAGCAAAATACCTGTTGAAATTAGTTCTCATATTTATTCATTTGAAGGAGAGAAGGTTCTTCTATCAATAACCCGCGACATAACGGAGCGCAGGAATTTAGAAGAAGAACTTAATAAAGCACATAAGCTTGAATCAATAGGAATCTTTGCCGGTGGGATTGCGCATGATTTCAACAACCTTTTATCAGGGATTCTGAATAATGTTTATCTGTCAAAGATGAATATTGATAGCAAAAGCAAATCACATAAGAATCTGGAATCAGCAGAAAAAGCAATAAACAGGGCGACAAATCTGACACAACAGCTCCTTACTTTTTCCATAGGAGGCGCGCCCATTAAGAAGACAACATCAATTGTTGAAATTTTCATGGAATCAGCTGAATTTGCATTGAGAGGATCGAATGTCAGTTGTGAGTATAACGTGGTGGACAATCTCTGGCCTGTAGAAGTGGACGAGGGGCAAATTAATCAGGTAATACATAATCTCATTCTCAATGCAGCCCAGTCCATGTCTCAAGGAGGTAAAATACTGATTCTTATAGAAAACTCCGAGCTTGCTCCTGATAACGGACTTCTGCTTAAAGGGGGTAGATATGTGACGGTGAAGGTGAAGGACCATGGTATCGGTATAGAAAAAGAGCAGTTGATTAAAATATTCGACCCCTATTTCACAACAAAAGAAATGGGAAGGGGACTGGGTCTTTCAATAACCTATTCCATTATTAAACAGCATGACGGACTTATTACGGTAGAGTCGGAGTTGGGAGTCGGAACGACCTTTACAATATATCTGCCCGCGTCAGAGAAGCAGGTTGAAGAAAAAGAGATTGTAGAGGATACACCTGTTACAGGTGAAGGCAGGATTCTACTAATGGATGATGAAGCATTAATAAGAGATTCGGTTGGAGAGTTTTTAAATCATGTCGGTTATGATATCGAATGTGTAAGTAACGGTGACAGGGCAATCGAATTATATACAGAAGTCATGAAAACACGAGAACCGTTTGATGCAGTGATTCTGGATTTGACGATACCCGGAGGGATGGGCGGGAAAGAAGTCATGAAAAAACTGGTTGAGATAGATCCTGATGTTAAGGCTATAGTCTCAAGTGGTTTTTCGAATGATCCTGTGATGGCGAATTTTAAGGAGTACGGATTCGATGCTGTTTTTTGCAAGGCATCTGACAGTCCGGATGATCTGTGCCGAATTCTAAATAAAGTAATAACTCCCCAATAGAATAGTCTTTTCTGATTTTTGGATATTAATAATCCTGAGTAACCGCTAATTGCTTAACAGAATTTGCACTTCTGAAACTACACTATATGCATAATTAGAGCATCTAGGGCAATGTGTGATATAATTTTAAAAATCGGAGATTATAGGCCAAACGAACAAAGCTAATGACTATAAAAAAAGAGAATAATGTAAAGCCAAAACCCTTCCATCCGTTAATTAATATATTCCACTATATATTTGTATTGGTTTTTATCTTGTTGATTTTAAATGTGAATGTTCATGCTGATCAACGTGAAGTAAGGGTAGGTGTGTATGCCAATAAACCTCTTGTATACCAGGATGAAAACGGAGAGCATAAAGGTCTGAGTATAGATGTGCTCCGCTCTGTTGCATCAAGAGAGAATTGGAAACTTGAGTTTGTTCCCTGCTCCTGGTCCGAGTGCCTGGAGGTGTTGAAGAGAGGTGAAAACGATATCCAGGTAATTATCGCAAAGACACCGGAGAGGGAAATTGATTACGATTTCACTAACCAATCTCTATACTCTCTCTGGGCCCAAGTTTTCATACATCCCCATGCCGATATTGAATCATGGACAGACCTCAAAGGAAAGAATGTTGCTGTTTATAAAGATGACTTATTCTCTGAGACATTCAAAAAGCTCATTAGGGGTTTTGACATAAAGTGTAACCTGCTGGAAGTAGAGGACTATCAATCTATGCTTAATCTACTGAAAGAGCATAAGGCGGATGCCGGAGTATTTGTACAGACATTTGCTGAGCCATACGCAATCAGTGGCATAGTCCGAAGGACTCCGATCATGTTCAATCCTGTTCCCATATATTATGCGTTCCCCAAAGGGAAAGTGCCTGAACTTGTAACTGCGATAGACCGCCACATGAAAATGCTGAAAGAGGACAAAGATTCCATTTATTATAGTTCTTTAGAAAATATATTCGTGGCAGAAAAAAGCTGGAAGATTCCTGATTGGATGAAATGGACCCTGGCAGTGGCCACTTCTCTGATGTTGCTATTCCTGTTTGTAAGCATGGTATTAAGAAGGCAGGTGAATGCAAAAACTTTCGAATGTTCATTGAAAAATAAGGAACTCGAAATAAAAATTGCTGAGCTTGAGCAGGTGGAGGAAGAGATCCTCCGAAGTAAGATATTATTGGAATCAAGTATCGAAAGTCCCAGTGATATGATCATCTTCTCACTGGATCGCGAATGTCGATATCTGTATTTCAATAAAACCCACGCGAAATCAATGGAGCATGTTTATGACACACATCCCCGGTTAGGGGATTGTATCTTTGATTATATTAAAGCCAAGGATGACATAGAAAAGTTAAAGATCCATTATGACAGGGCCATGGCCGGAGAGGGTCATGTTGCCGAAGAAGAATTCGGTGAAGGTCAGGTACGTTATTATTATGAAGTTCGATACAATCCGATTTGTGACGATAATAATGTAATAATCGGAGTAACTGTTTTCGCCCAGAACATCACAGGGCGTAAGCAAGCGGAAGAATCTCTTGCTCAAAGTACTAAAGAGTCCAAATTATTAGCAAAAATGTTACATGATTCTTCTCAGCCTTTTGCTTTGGTTACTCCAGATGGCCGATTAATCAGAACTAATCCCGCTTTCTGTAAATTGATTGGTTATACAGAAGAGGAGCTATTAAACTATGTTACCTGGAATAATACGCTTACTCCGCCTGAATATAGGGATTATGAAGCTGAAATATTACAAGCATTAATGAGTACTGGAGAATCAAGACGTTTTGAAAAAGAATACATCCGTAAAGATGGTACAAGAATATATGTGGAATTACTTGTGGGTCGAGAAGTTGATGCTAAAGGAGATCTCGAATATCTTTATGCATTTGTAAATAATATAACAGAGCGAAAAAAAGCTGAGAAAGAACTGCAAAAAATGCATAAGCTTGAATCAGTTGGAATCCTTGCCGGTGGTATTGCCCATGACTTCAACAATCTCCTTGCGGCTATTCGCAATAATGCCTATTTATCAAAGATACTTGCTGATCGAAATGGCGAAATATATGAAAACATGGAATCAATAGAAAATATAATACGGAAAGCAACAAGTCTGACACAGCAGCTTCTTATCTTTGCAAAGGGTGGATCTCCAGTTAAAAAGACTGCATCTATTGTTGAAATTATTAAGGAATCTGCTGAATTTGTGCTAAAAGGATCGAATGTCGAATTTGAATATAATGTAGCAGATAACATCTCGCCGGTTGACGTGGATGAAGGGCAAATGAATCAGGTAATACACAATCTCATTCTCAATGCTGCCCAGTCAATGCCACAGGGAGGCTCTATACGGATCAGTTCGGAAAACGTCGAGCTTGATACAAATTCAGAATTGCCGCTTCAAGAGGGAAGATATGTAAAAGTAACAATACAGGACCATGGAGTTGGTATTCAAAAAGATCATTTAAAGAGTATATTTGATCCGTATTTTACTTCGAAAGAGATGGGACGGGGATTGGGTCTTTCAATAACGTACTCCATAATAAATAGCCATGATGGTCATATATCTGTAGTATCTGAATTAGGAACCGGCACAACTTTCTCAATATATCTGCCGGCATCAGAAAAGCAGGTTGAAGAAAAAGGGACTGAAGAGGATACATTTATTGCAGGTCAAGGGAAAATCCTGATAATGGATGATGAAGAAGTAATAAGAAAGACTACTGAAAAGCTACTAACGCTCAAAGGATACAAAATTGAGTGTGCAAAAGATGGTGACGAAGCAATCGTACTCTATAAAAAAGCTATGGAAGCATCAAAACCTTTTGATGCAGTTATACTGGATTTGACCGTACGCGGAGGTATGGGAGGAGAAGATGCAGTGAAGAAACTGCGAGAGATAGATCCGGAAGTAAAAGCGATTGTCTCAAGCGGATATTCCAATAACCCTGTGCTTTCGAATTTCAGGGAGTACGGGTTCTGTGGAGTATTTGCTAAACATGATGAAGTAGAAGAACTGGGTAAAACCTTGCGTAAAGTAATTGTTGGATAACAGTAAAATTACTATAAGGGGGCTTGGAATCTCTGAGTTCTCTCTTTATGCTTGCTTTGAAACCGTAATACTCACCCCCCCCTGCATTTTTAAAGAGCATGTATTAAAATTAATGTTACATTATGAAAAAATATCATCTCAAATCATCAGCTCCCCAAAAGCCGTCTATAGATTATTCATCACATCTTAACCCTGAACAGCTCGCGGCTGTAACTTCTGAAGACGGGGCCTCACTCGTAATTGCGGGCGCGGGATCTGGTAAAACACGGGTTGTTACATACCGTGTGGCGCACCTTATTGAAAAGGGGATAGATCCGAGAAGGATACTTCTCCTTACTTTTACCAATAAGGCCTCAAGGGAGATGCTGCAACGTGTCGAGTCCCTTATAAGAGGAGAGTCAAGAAGGGTATGGGGAGGTACTTTTCATCATATCGGCAATATGGTCCTGAGGAGATACGGGAAGGCCATAAACCTCGACTCTAATTTCACGATACTAGACAGGGAAGACTCAAAGGCCCTGATCGAATCCTCTGTTGCGGAAATGAAATTGCGGGCGGACAAGATGTTCCCGAAAGGGAATGTGCTTGTTAATGTTATTAGCTATGCGATCGGAACTGAAAGGATAGTAGAAGAAGAGATAGGGGGAAACTATCCCCATTTGATTCCATATATAGATGAAATAGAGAAGGTAAAGAACAGGTATGAATCGAAAAAGAGGGCCATGAACCTGGTTGATTTTGATGACCTGCTGTTCCTATGGAAAAAGATCATGATAGATGTCCCTGAAATAAGGGAAAAACTTTCGGAAAGGTTCCTCCATGTCCTTGTGGATGAATACCAGGACACAAATAAAATACAGGCGGAGATTGTGGATTTAATGGCTTCTACTCACAAAAGTCTTATGGTTGTCGGTGATGATTCACAGGCCATATACTCTTTCAGGGGGGCCTGCTTTGACAATATTATTGAATTCCCCGAACGTTATCCCGGGACAAAGGTCTATAAACTTACTACAAACTACCGCAGTACGGATGAAATACTAGGCCTTGCGAATGAGAGCATTCTGCTGAATTCAAAACAGTTCCCCAAGGACCTTAGCTCTATAAACAGAAAAGGCCCGATACCTGCCCTTATTCCACTTAAGAATAATGGCCAGCAGGCCGAGTTTATTTCACAAAGAATACTGGACCTGATTGACGAAGGTATTCCATTACATGAAATAGCGGTCCTCTACAGGTCCCATTACCAGTCAATGGACCTCCAGATGGAACTTACCAGACGGAGCATACCTTATGAGGTCAGATCAGGTCTAAGGTTTTTTGAACAGGCCCATATCAAGGACATTGTTTCTTATCTGAGGGCGGTCCTCAATCCCATGGACGAGATATCATGGATGAGGATTCTTAAACTGACGCCAGGTATTGGCGGGGTCACTGCTAAGAAAATCTGGGAAGCCCTGAAAAATGCCGATCATCCGGTCGAGTTTATAAAGTCTGATACTGTTTTAAAAGTGGTCCCCAAAAGGGGCAGGGAGAACTGGGACCTGTTCAGAAGCAATATTGACGGTCTCGAGGAAGAAAATATTCTGGACCAACCGTCTGAAACGATCAGGCATATTCTTGCGAATGGATATGACGACCACCTTAAGAAGACTTATGATAATTATGAGGAACGGAAAGAAGATATTGAACAGCTGGCCAACTATTCGAACAATTTTAAATCTACAAGGGATTTTCTGAGTGACCTTGCGCTGCTCTCCAATGTCCAGTCAGAAGATATTGTTGAACCGGATGAGGACGGGGAGACGATTGTACTTTCTACAGTGCACAGGGCTAAGGGGTTGGAGTGGTCAAGGGTGTTTATCATAGGCCTGAGCGACGGGAGTTTCCCATCGGCAAAATCCATGGGTGACCTTGCAAAGGAAGAGGAAGAGCGGAGGGTGTTTTATGTGGCGATTACTAGGGCAAAGGATGAGCTTTATCTCTGTTATCCTATAATGGACAACAGGTGGTATGACGGATCCATTATCAAGAGACCATCTCCTTTTATACAGGAATTGCCGGATTATACTTATGAAAAATGGGAAATAGAGGAGTAATGGAGCAAATGGTTAGAGACCGGAGGGCTTCTGTTTTAAAAATGGTAAGATCACGATTCGATAAATTGAACTCTTTTCAGATATTGATATGTTCTGTGACGTAAACCCTTGAATAGATACTTTACCATTTTTAAAACAGAAGCCCTCCGGTCTCTAACCATTTACGGAGAGATTGATTGATTATGCTTATTGATATGCATGTACATACTGACAGCCATTCCTTGTGTAGTATTGTGGATCCTGTAGACCTGGTCCGCCGGGCAGAGGAACGAAACCTCTCTGGTATTGTTCTTACTGAGCACGACTATGTATGGACGCAGGGTGAAGTTGATACTCTAAAAAAAGAGACGAATACTGATCTCATTATTCTCCGAGGACAGGAGGTGACTTCTACTATTGGCCACCTGCTTGTTTACGGATACCACAAAATCCTTGACTGTATTTCACTTGAAGAGATTGTATATAAGGTACATCAACAAAAAGGAGTAGTCTTTGTGTCCCATCCATTCAGGTACGGAGAATATTCCGATTTAACTCTTGGACAGTTGGAGACGACATTTGCCAGGTTTGACGGTATAGAGGCATTAAATGGCAATCAAAGCAATGAACAGAACAACTATGGCCTGCGCATATGGGAGTCTCTTGGGATTAACGGAATAGGCGGGAGTGATGCGCATTCGGTCCATATGGTTGGAAACTATGTTACTGAATTCCAGAATGAGATCAGAAATGAAGAAGATCTCACAAAGGAACTGAAAGCCGGAAGGTGCAGCCCTGTCAGATATAATGGTTTTGCCTTAAATAAAAAGTAGGGGCAATTCGCGAATTGCCTGCCGTACAGCCTCCCCCACATTTTTACTCAATTAAAAAAATAGTTAAGAGATTTACCTGTTTGCCCGAATAGTTATATAGGGTGAAAACGGTAACTATATATAATGATTGGAAAAAAGTACTGGCAGGTGGGATTTTACTTCTTTTTATCCTGACTGCTCTCTATGCAGGGCAGGTTACTATTCAGGCCCGCAGTCTCTATTCTGATTCGAAGATTCATAATAATCACGGCCATTATCTCATGACTCAAGGCAAAGTAATGGAAGCGGAGAAAGAACTTAATAAGGCAATAAAGATAAATAACAGGAATGTGAGTGCACATATAAACCTGGGTGTTTTGAGAACAAAGCAGAAGGATTTTAAGGAGGCGATTGATTATTTCAAGAATGCTATAAAAATAGATGAAAAGAGAGTAACCGCATATTATAACCTTGGTGTTGTTTATTATTACGCCGGCAAATATAAAGAGGCATTAATGCACTTCAAAAAGGTTGAGCAATTGGACCCCTTTCATGGAAAGACAGAAGAATGGATGACTTATTTATTTAGAAATTATTCTGATCTGAAATGGAGGTTTTCTCAGGAAGCCCTCCCTGTCGAAGTTCATATATAGTTATAGAGAACACACCCTTTATAAAAAGTGAAATTTCTCATTTCTCATTTCCCCTCCTAAATGATATAATGTTGCCCATGCGTGTGATTATAGTCGGTGCGGGTGAAGTTGGTTTCCAGCTGGCCAAGTTTCTGGTACTTGAGGGTATCGATGTTGTTGTGGTTGATACTGTCATGGACAAGCTGCGAAGAATTGGTGACGAACTCGATGTTGCCATGATCGAAGGTGAAGGAGGTTCTCCTTCTGTACTCAAAGACGCCGGAGCTGATGAAGCGGATATCCTTCTTGCCGTTACTAACATGGATGAGACGAATATGATTGCCTGTCTTGTAGCAAAGGCCATGTTTCAGATACCGAGAATTGTAGCAAGGATTCGGAATGTCGAGTATTTCTCAAATAGCATCCTTTTGCAGAGTCTTGGTATTAACCCTGCCATTAGTCCTGAGATGGAGGCTGCAAAAGCTGTTATCAGATTAATTGAAGTGCCTTTTGCGGCCGAGGTCGAAGATTATGAAGACGGTAAAGTAAGGGTGATAGGCTTTAGGATACCGTCTGATTCAAAGCTGATAGGCCAGATATTCAAGAACCTTAACCTGACGACGCCAAGGGTCCTCATTGGGGCAATTCAACGTAAGAATAAAGTATTAATCCCTTCAGGTAACGATACTCTTAAAAAGAATGATGTCATCTATCTGCCAGTCAAAAATGAAGATACCGATCAGGTATGCAACAGTATCGGCGGCATTGCAATGCCTGTCAAAAGTGTCATGATACTGGGTGGAGGCAGAATAGGGTTTTATGTGGCAAAAACGCTGGAAGAACGAAACCTGAATGTGAAGATTGTTGAACAGGATGTCGACCGCTGCAAGTTTTTGCTTAAATCACTTAAGAAGAGCCTTATACTCCATGGAGATGGTTCGGACCAGAAGCTTCTTGAAGAAGAGAATATCAGTGACATGGATGTATTTGCAGCTATTTCAAATAATGAGGAAGTCAACATCATGGCGTCCCTGCTTGCCAAGAGTCTGGGTGTCAGGAAGGTCATAACTATAGTTAACAGGACCGATTATCTTCCTTTAGCGAATAATCTGGGAATAGAGGCTGTTTTAAGCCCTCGAATGATTACAGCCAGCAGTATTTTAAGATACGTCAGAAGCGGCAACATCCTTTCTCTTACCACGATAGCTGAAGGTAAGGCCGAGATAATGGAGGCGGAATTAAAGGATGATTCCGTCCTTATAGGGAAGACGTTTATTGAAATTGAACTCCCCAAGAAGACTTTGGTAGGTGCGATTATCAGGGACGAGAATGTTATTATTCCCTCTGGTAATGACAGGATTATCAGAGGTGACAAACTGATTATATTTACGCTCCAGGAATCTATTAAACAGGTAGAAAAACTTCTTTAATGAATACCGCACTTGTTTTAAACCTTGTGGGAGTAATTCTTTTATTTACCTCTGGTTTTATGCTCATACCACTTGTAACTTCCTTTTTTTACAAAGGCCCTGATATAGCAGCATTCGGTATATCGTTTTTGGCTACAGCTATTGCAGGATTTATGGTCTATTTTTTTACCAGAAGCAAGAAGAAGATGGAACTGAAACACAGGGATGGTTTTGCGGTTGTGACAATAACCTGGTTTGTAATGTCCCTCTTCGGTTCACTGCCATATATCCTTTCAGGTGTTATCCCGTCCTTTACAAATGCGTGTTTTGAGGCAGTGGCCGGATTCACGACCACAGGGTCATCTGTTCTCAGCAATCTGGAAGAGCTTCCTGAAGGTATCCTGCTATGGAGAAGTTTGACGCAGTGGATGGGAGGAATGGGAATCATAGTCTTCTCTCTCGCAATCCTTCCTATGCTTGGGGCCGGAGGTATGCAGCTATTTAAGGCTGAAGTTCCAGAGATAGGGGTTGAAAAATTAAGACCGAGAATTATTGATATGGCAAAATCTCTATGGTATATATATGCGGGATTGACGGCCCTTTGTGCACTGCTTTTATTCATTGCGGGTATGGGATTTTTTGATGCTGTCTGTCATGCTCTGACTACTATGGCAACAGGAGGTTTTTCAACAAAGAGTGAAAGCATTGCATATTTCAGAAACGGTTATATTGATGTTATTATTACTACTTTTATGTTCTTGGCAGGGATTAACTTTTCTCTCCATTTTTATGTATTAAGGGGTCGTTTGTCGCAGTTTACTATGAGCAGTGAGTTTAAGTTCTACTGTTTGATGGTCTTTGTTGGGGTCGTAGTTGTTACTATCAATACTATTCCTGATGGGAATTTTTCAATTTTAAACGTCATTCGATATGCATCTTTTCAGGTAATTTCAATTATGACAACAACAGGTTATGCAACTGTTGATTATGAAACATGGCCGGTATTATCACAGATGTTTCTGCTTAGCCTTATGTTTTTTGGCGGTATGGTAGGTTCAACGGGCGGTGGTATGAAACAGGTGAGGATACTTCTTATGTTTAAGCAGGCGTACCGTGAGCTTTATCATCTGATTCACCCCCGTGCGCTTACAGCGCTGAAACTGGACGGAAAAAATGTTTCCAAGGAAACCCTCGGAGGTATATGGGGTTTTTTATTCTTGTTTATCCTTATATCGGTTGTCGCCACTCTGCTGCTGACAGCATTCGGGGTGGACATATTAACTGCAGCTAGTACAGTCATTTCCTCTATGTCAAATGTCGGGCCTGCTCTTGGAGAAGCAGGCCCATCTGAGAATTATTATTCAATTCCTGCACCAGGAAAATGGGTCCTTATACTATGTATGCTGATCGGCAGACTTGAAATATATACAGTGATACTACTTTTTATGCCGCTTTTCTGGAAAAAATAAGGGGGAAAACAGGTTGACAACCATTTTTGTCTGTGATTATTGTTTTTTCGTACCTGATAAATGTTTTTTTGTGATATGAATTGCATAATTATTCAACAATAATATTTATTATATATGCATAAAAGGCCATGGAAGGATTAAGGTGCTTTTTTAAATGTGGGTGCTGCCAATAAAAAATGAGCTTAATATAGAAAATTTAAGGATTTTAATGGTTTTGCCGAAAAGCCTTGTAAGAGAATGCACTAATGGCTATTATAACAAAAGAAGTAATTTGTTTAAGGCAAAGGCAATAAAACCCTTGGGTACAAATATTGTCATAACCGCCTTATTTTTTGATAATCTTGATATGGTGTTTTATCAATGATATTCGGTAAAAAGAGCATAATCGGTATAGACATAGGTTCCAAGCATATAAAAGCAGTGCAGATCAAAGATGTTAAAGGCATTTACCATCTCGAACAATTAGGGATTGCGACACTTCAGCCTGAACTGATAGTAGATGGTTCAATACTTGATTCTTCACGTGTTGTGGAGGCCATAAAAGAACTTATATCGAATACTGATATTAAAGTCAAAAACGTTACACTTTCTGTTTCAGGCCATTCTTCTGTAATTATCAAAAGGGTTTCATTGCCGCAAATGTCCGAAGATGACCTTGACGAATCGATACGCTTTGAGGCGGAGCAATACATACCTTTTGATATTGAAGACGTAAATCTCGATTTCCAGATACTCGGTCCGGGTGAAGAAGAGAATATGATGGATGTAATTATAGTTGCTGTCAAGAAGGACAAGGTTATTGAATATGTATCTGTTGTTAAGGAAGCCGGACTGAATCCTGTCATTGTTGATGTTGACGCGTTTGCCCTTGAAAATATGTACGAACTTAATTATGAAATTAATGAAGAGTCGAATGTTGCACTGGTCAATATAGGTGCAAGTATGATTAACATTAACATTCTTAAAGGGGGCGTTTCAGTCTTTACGAGAGATAGCTCGGTCGGTGGCAATCTGCATACGGAAGCACTCCAAAAGGAATTTACAATCTCATACGGAAATGCTGAAAAATTGAAGCAGGACGAAGAGATTGAAGGTATTTCAGTTGGAGACGTAGAAGCGGTCCTGACCGCTGCATCCGAAGATATAGTCACTGAGATATCACGCTCCTTTGATTATTTCAGGGACACTACTAATTATGAAAATATTGATGAAATAATACTTAGTGGCGGGGTTGCGCTTACAAAGAATTTTGATAATTTGCTGGCTGAAAGAATTGGGACTACTGTCAGAATTGCGGAACCGTTTAAGAATATAAATGTGCCCGACACTTTTGATGAAGATTACATTAAAAAAATTGAGCCGCTCGTTTCAGTAGCCGTTGGTCTGGCTATAAGGAAGGTATCTGACAAATGATCAGAATTAATCTCCTCCCTTCAGGCAAGAAAAAAGCGGTAGTCATTCCACCGGCTTTTATTTATGGCACGATATCCGCTGTTTTATTACTAATTGCAATAATCGTCTCTTTTATTTATCTGAATGGCAAAATTTCAAACATGGAAGCTGAAATATTTACCAAAGAGAAAAAGCTTAATGAACTGAAACTTGTACTGAAAGAAGTCGAAAACTATGAGAAGGACAACGCGGAATTCAGAATGAAAACCCAGATCATAGAGCAATTAAAAAGGAACCAGATTATTCCGTTGAGACTCCTTGATGAAGTCAGTGAAATGCTCCCCAATGGTGTATGGTTGACCAACCTGATCGATCAGGGCGGCTCAGTGAGCATAAGGGGTTATGCGTTTTCGAATTCAGACCTTGTCACCTATGTGCAGAATTTAAAGGGGTCTAAATTTGTTACTGATGTCATGCTTGTGGAGTCGAGGCAGGATGCAATAGATAAATATATGGTATATAGATTTAAATTAACATTTAAGGTGAAGGTATAACACACCATGGCATTTAATATAAATAAATTAAAAACGCTTCCTCTGAATATACAGATTGCGATTGCAGTGGTGCCTTCCGTCCTGTTAATAGCGCTCTTTATATTTCTCGTTTTTATGCCAAAAAATAAAGAGATGGATGCATTGAAAGATAGACTGGTAAAACTGGACAATGAAATTGTAAAAAGCGAGACCAAAGTGAAAAGACTAGACGCTCTTATAGTTGAAAATAAATTATTGAAAGAAAAACTTGATAACCTCAAGGAACAGCTTCCGGAAGAAAAAGAGGTTTCGGTGCTTCTGAAGCAGATATCGGAACTCGGACTCAGATCCGGGCTGGATATTCTTTTGTGGAAACCGGAGAGCAGGAGGGCCGATCCACAGGGATTGTATATTGAAATACCTGTAAGAGTGAATGTTGTAACAGGTTATCATCAGCTCGGTGATTTTCTTAGTCACATAAGCAGGCTGCCTCGCCTTGTTAATATTACTGACATGAATCTTAAGATTGGGAGCGGAGATGATGCTGGTGTTATTAATACAAATTTTACGGCTCGTACTTTTGCGTCTACGGGTGTGAAGAGTCTGTCTGGTGATAAAAAATGAGGATAACGGGAAAAAGAAATAAAGCGGTATTTAAAGCAGCGTTTCAGGGAGTATTTCTTGTTGCATGCTTCGTGTTTTACGGGTGTGGCCCTGATGTGCCGACAAGGCCTGCTCCGAAACCGGCTGTTAAACCCTCTGCAAAGTCGGTCCAGGAAAAAAACGATGCACTGAAGGCAATGCAGGCATTGCAGGAACCTGTACAGGGAGGATATATATATGACCAGAGGCACAGGCGTGATCCGTTTGTACCATTGATTGTCCCCAAGACGAATTCCAAAGAGACAAAAATCGCCAGTACAGGAACTCTTGAGAGTTATGATATAGGTGAGTTTACTCTGGCGGCTATAATAGAAAAGGGGGAACAGAATTTTGCTCTTGTTGTTGCCCCTGATAACAGGTCTTTTACCCTAAATGAGGGAACTGTTATAGGTTTAAATAAAGGGAAGGTCGAAGAGATTTCTGGTAAAATGGTTGTTTTGGTAGAATACTCTAAAGATTATAAAGGGAAGTTAAGGCCTAGAAAAATAATCATGGACCTTCGCAAAGGAGAGTAGAATAATTATGATCAGGAAATCATTTTTAATATTTTTATTGTTTTTATTATTGAACGTTCCTCTAGCCGTTACTCTGGCAGATGAAAAACCGACTGCCGAATCTGTTATTACTTATATTGGAGTTAGTGACGCAGATGGTACTACTGAGATAGAAATAAAGAGCAGCGCTTCCTTTAAATATACAATTCTCCGTCCTTCTGATCCATATAGAATAATTGTTGAATTACAGGACACGGCCCTGGGGGAATTCAGGGAGAAAGTTACGATTGATAAGGAGGGAGTTCTTGAAATAGCTCCTTTGCAGGATGAGAAGAGACCGAATGTAGCACGTCTTGAAATATCGCTGACGATACCTGCTGATGTAGAACCGATTTATAAAGATAATTCACTTATTCTGGCATTTGATAACCCTGAGTTTACTGAAATGGATGCTGAAGAAGAAATTGAGGAAGATACAGAGGAAGAGAGTGAAATGGATTTTGAGACAGATGAAGTTTCAGTAGAGGCAGAAGAGGAAGGAATTCAGCCGTCGGATCCGGCAGTTGAAGTAGTTAGAACCCTGGCTGCCCCAAAGTATACCGGCGAGAAAATAGCCATTGATTTTCAGGATGCTGAGCTTATACATGTCTTCAGGCTCATATCTGACGTGAGTGGTTATAACATCGTTGTCAGTCCTGATGTTAAAGGTAAATTTTCAATGAAACTGATCGATGTGCCGTGGGACCAGGCGCTTGATGTAATTCTGAGGAATTACCAGTTGTCAAAGACAATAGCTGATAATATTATCCGGATAGCCCCTACAGCCGTGTTTGCAAGGGAGGAAGAGGCGATTGCCAGGGCGAAAGAGTCACAGGAAAAATCCGGGGATCTATTGACAAGGATATATCCGATTAATTATGCCGATGTTACCTCCATAAAGCAATCTATTTTAGATGCCAAGATACTTACAAAAAGAGGTTTTATCAGTGTAGATACAAGGACAACGGCAATAATCATTAAAGATGTGGAGAATAAGCATTTTGAATATGAACATATTATTGATGCCCTTGATATTGCCACCCCTCAGGTAAGTATAGATGCAAGGATAGTGGAAGTAACGACCGGTTTTACAAGGGAGCTGGGTATTCAGTGGGGCGCACTTGTAAAACCAACACCACAGACATTGGTTGGTGGTACGGGTCTTGGAGTTGACAGTGGGTTCTTTTCCGGAAACCCGATGCTGGTAAACCTTCCTGCCGCGGTAGGCACAGGGTCTGGCGGCTCGGTCGGAATCGGCTACATCGGTGCGGGGGCTTTGCGGTCACTCGATTTCCAGCTTTCTGCAATGGAGAGCTCGGGAAAAGGTAAGGTGGTTTCCAATCCCAGGGTCATTACCATGGACAACCAGATGGCATTGATACGGCAGGGTAAAAAAATCCCTTATCAGACTATATCAGATGAAGGGACAAAGACAGCCTTTGTCGATGCGGCCCTCGAACTCAAAGTCACTCCGCATATTACTCCTGAAAAAACAATTCTGATGAGCCTGGAAGTGAGAAAGAACGAAGCTGATTTTTCACGTACATCCGGTGATGTTCCTACCATTGATACAAAGGAAGTTTTGACTCAGATTCTAATTAAAGACGGAGACACTCTGGCGATCGGAGGAATTTTCAAGACAAATAAAACAAAGGACAATGCAAATGTCCCGGGTCTCGGGAATATACCCGTCTTGGGCTGGCTTTTTAAGACCCAAAAGGATATTGAAGAAGTGAGCGAAATACTTATATTTATAACACCAAGGATTGTTAAGGGAATTGATTTAAGTGAGTAAAGTGAAATGATGAAATTTATAAGGTTTTTTATATGCTCGATTCTAGTGTCTATGCTTGCATCATGCGGTGAGGGGACTACGAGTAGTCCGTTTGGCACAGTAACAACCGGTACGACCACCAGCTCGGGAAGTCCATTTAGTAACACCAGCGATAAGACTATTAATGGAATTAACATGTCGCTGTCCATTACCTACAATAAGGCCAGTGATTTAGTTTCATGCTATGTTGGAATAGTTGATCAGGACGGAAATTTTATTAACACGATGCTTTCTGATAATTTTCAAATAATAGCGGGTAGTGTATTCGTACCGTCAGCAGATAGAACAATAGGTTTTGTATCATCTAATGCTAACATGGTTGGACTGGTCCTTGATTCAAGCGGTTCAATGTCCGCCGGGACAAGGCTGAGTGATGCGCAGGCGGCATCCAAGTTGTTTATTGATACAATGTCAGGTGATGACATGACTGCCATTATAGATTTTGACAGTACCGCGACTGTTACTCAGCAGTTAACAACCAGTAAGACCGACCTTAAAACAGCGATCGACGCCTTGGTTGCGGATGGTGGAACAAACCTTGGAGGAGGGATAAGCACGTGTGCTGGATCTTTAGGCGCAAGACCCGGAAAAACCGCATGTATTCTGCTTACGGACGGTGAGGACGGCAGTGGTCTTATTGATGAAGGTATTGCAGCGGCTAACTTGCTTAGCATCCCTGTTTACACAATCTTTATGGGGGATGATATAACTGATACTGCAAGAGCTGACATGGAGAAAATTGCTGACGAAACCGGCGGGACTTTTTTTGAGGTTGCGGATGTGAGTGAGTTGACTACCGTCTTTTCTACTACTATTCCTGCTGCATTGGCTGCAAGAACAGCTGGAACGTCCTATTTAATAACATTTGATAATATATACCCGGCAGATAATTATATCAGTATATTGGCTACTGTAAGTTATGAGAATGGATTGGGTGTGCATTATGATGATTTTACAACCCAGTATTATGTTGATTTTTAGAGTGAGAAGATAAATAAAAAGGAGATAAATAATGAAAGGAAATAGTAAAAAAATCTGCTTACTAATGACCTTTTGCGTTATATTGATAATACAGTTGTCAGGATGCGGTGATGGAGGATATGAGACTGAGAGTAGGCTGACGATTGATTCAATGGGTACAGTCATATTGTATTCCGATGTTGTAGAAGATACTGATGATACAATTATAGATGACAACAGGCCCCAGGCAGGAGAGGACGTAACCAATGAGCTTTCCGCTGACACGACAACAATTACTTTTTCGAATGTTTTAAGGCCATTTGCGACTGAAGGGCGTACTATTGAGATATACAGATATGTAATAACTTATTATGATGCGGAAACAGGAATTACTCCTACCTATGCGCCGCAGGTTATACAAAATATGACCGCTACAGTACCGGTAGGCTCGGCAACAGCGACCCTGGTGGTTGAGGTAGTCCCTGTGAGTATGAAACTCGGTGATGGCACTGCGTTAAGCGGTTTGAGAGACGTTTATCTGTTTGATTTAACAAACTTCAATTCAAACCTTTCTGCTCAGATTGATTTTTATGGCAGAGATCCTTTAACTGATGCATCAACAATAATATCGGGAACTCTCGGCATAGTATTTGATAATATTATTCCATAAAGAAACATAAGATTTTCTGACGAGTTAAAACCCACGCTTTATAAGCGTGGGTTTTTTATGTTAATGCTGTCTGCTAAAATCATTAAATTTATTTTATTATATGATAAAATGAAGACCAAATATTGAAAAGGACTACTATGAATAAACTAAGATATTTAACTTCAGGTGAATCACACGGCAGGGCATTAACGAGTATTGTTGAGGGCATTCCCGCAGGGCTTCCTGTTACCTCCAAAGATATAAATAAAGACCTCGCAAGACGTCAGCAGGGTTACGGCAGGGGAGGGCGCATGAAGATCGAGACTGACAAGGTGCAGATCCTCTCTGGTGTACGCCATGGAAAGACCCTTGGGTCGCCTCTGTCACTATTGATTGAGAATAAGGACTGGGCCAATTGGAATGAGATTATGAGTGTTGAACAGACAGATTCAAAATTTAAGATTCAAAATGCAAAGGGGCAGCCCGTTACGCGCCCGAGGCCGGGACATGCTGACCTGGCCGGGGTTTTGAAGTATGGCCACTCTGATATTCGTAATGTGCTTGAGCGTTCCAGCGCCAGGGAGACTGCTGCCAGGGTAGCGGCCGGGGCGATTGCAAAAAGGATGCTCTCTGAATTTGGTATTGAAATTATAAGCTATGTGACAGAAATAGGCGGGGCTGCAATTCCGCGTGCAGATCGCGGTGAGCAAAACAGTGATGAAAAGAATATGATGGAGTTTTTTAAGAAGGCTGAGTTATCTCAGGTAAGGTGTCCCGATGAAAAGACTGAAGAAAAGATCATCCGCAAAATAAAGGGTGCCATAAAAAGAGGTGACACGCTTGGCGGGGTCTTTGAAGTCGTAGTGTTAGGGGTGCCAGCGGGACTGGGAAGCTATATCCAGTGGGACCGAAAACTCGAATCAGGTCTCGCATCCGCCATCATGGGTATCCAGGCAATTAAGGGAGTAGAGATAGGTATGGGGTTTGAGATGGCGAGAAGACCAGGTTCAGAGGTCATGGATGAGATATACTATAAAAGTCAGAAGTCAGAAGTCAGAAGTCAGAAAAAAAACAAACAGATTGTGACGGCAGGTGGTTATTACAGGAAGACAAATAATGCTGGAGGTATTGAGGGTGGGATGAGCAATGGTATGCCGATAATAGTCAGGGCTGCCATGAAACCTATCCCTACGCTCAAAAGCCCTCTCGCATCAGTGGATATACATACTAAAAAGAAATTCAAGGCAGCTTATGAAAGGTCCGATGCATGTGCCGTACCGGCAGCCTCGGTAATAGGTGAAGCTGTGACTGCTTTAGCGATTGCAGATTATTTCCTCGGGAAATTCGGTGGAGACAGTATCGAAGAAATCAGGAGAAACCTTGAAGGATATCTGAGACAAATGAGGACAATATGAAAATAGTTCTAACCGGCTTTATGGGAACAGGGAAGACCTCTGTTGGCAGAGAGCTGAGCGGGAAGCTTGGATATGAGTTTATTGATACTGATGTGCTGATTGAAAAGAAGGAAGGAAAGACGATTCCTCAAATTTTCAAGGAAAAAGGCGAGGAGTATTTCAGGGAGCTTGAACAGGCTACTGTTGCAGAAGTCTCAAAAATCAGGAATGCAGTAATCGCTACCGGCGGCGGTGTAATCAAGAACAGGGTAAATGTGAATAATCTTGCCAGACGGGGTATTATTGTCTGGCTGAAAGCGGATCCCGAGATTATTTTTAAACGGGTGATGACTGAAGGGGGTAAGAGACCCCTGCTTGATGTTGAGGAACCTCTAAATGAAATTAAAAAACTCCTTGCGGAAAGACTGCCGCTTTATGAACAGGCAGATACATATGTTGATACAAATTATATAACCGCTGAAGAGACCGCAAATGAGATCATGAAAAAACTCGGTCTGGATGTACAGAGCGTTACTGTTGACCTGAAGGAAAGAAGTTATGATATTGTAATCGGGTCCAAAATTATGCAGGATCTGGGCTTGAGACTAAAAGAATTCAGGCCTACAAAGATCGCGATAATCAGTAACAAAACAGTATACCCGATTTTTAGAGATACTATTTTAAGATCATTGCGTGAATACCACATCGTCCCGGAGATCATTCTTATTCCTGACGGGGAAGAGTATAAGGACTTGCTCTGGACATATTATATTCATGGTGAATTGCTTAAGGCCAAATTCGATAGAAACTCTCTTCTTGTCGCGGTTGGAGGCGGTGTTATTGGGGATATGGTCGGGTTTATTGCAGCGACATATATGAGAGGAATAAGATTTGTGCAGGTCCCGACTACCCTCCTTGCACAGGTGGACAGCTCAGTCGGAGGTAAAACAGGCGTCAATCATCCTATTGGCAAGAATATGATAGGGGCCTTTTATCAGCCCTCACTCGTGATGATAGACACGGATACTTTACAGACTCTTCCAAGAAAAGAATTAAATGCTGGTTTGGCCGAAGTAATAAAGTATGGTGTTATTTTGGACAGCAGCCTGTTTGAATACTTAAAAAAGAACCATGAAGGGATTATTTCCCTTGGTGAGAGCATCGTCCATATTATCAAACGTTCGTGTGAAATAAAGGCTGATGTGGTATCAAAAGATGAAAGAGAATCCGGTCTGCGGGCGATACTCAATTTTGGGCATACGGTCGGTCACGCGGTTGAGACTTTGACCGGGTACAAAAAATTTCTTCACGGCGAGGCGGTAGCGATTGGAATGTGTGCTGCTGCTGATATAGCGGTTAAAATGGGTATGTTTGCAGAAAAAGAAGCGGGCCGTATAAAAGAACTTGTTGAGCAGTATAACCTTCCTATAAACATTCCTGATGGTCTGGGTGATTCCGACATGATCAATGCCATGGAAATAGACAAGAAAGCAAAGGCCGGAAAACTCATGTTTATTCTTCCTGAGGCCATGGGAAGGGTCAGAATAGAAGAGGATGTTGATAAGGGGATGATTAAAGAAGTTTTGGCACTAAACAAGGCCTGATTGAGTTTGCTATTTTGCGATTGATTATACTCATATTCTTTGATAGTATTTATCATATGTTAGTGTTTTTTGAGTTGAAAAATGTTTTGCGTATTCCTGTTGTTTTGAAACAATGCCGGTAACATAAAAATCGGATCTGTTTAAAGGAGGGAAACGATGAAACGGCGTGATTTTCTGAAGACATCTGTCCTTGCTGCAACTACTCTTGTTAGTACATCCCGCCATGCAGTTGCCAAAAAAGAAAAACTAAAAGTAAAAGCATACCGCGATCTCGGGAAGACAGGACTGAAAATAAGCGACATTTCTATGGGTACCGGCAGCCTCCCGTCATCTTCTATCGTGCTGCGTGCGATTGATAGGGGTATCAATTATATGGATACTGCGCCGGATTACGGTCCGGCGGAAAAATACATCGGAGAGGCGATGAATAGAATTCAAAGGGACAAACTAATTATTGCCACAAAATTCTGCACCCCCTTTTCTTATCCAAGCCATCTTCCTCTGGGGAGCAGGAAAAAAGATTATATTGAGTCACTTGAGGGCAGTTTGTCCCGAATGAAGACTGATTATGTGGATTTCTGTTTTGTTCATGCAATTGGAGAAAAGAGCAATGTGCTGGAAGAGGAGAACAAGCGTCTTCTTGATGAGGAAATGCTTTCAGCAGTAGAGGAGCTGAAAAAAGCCGGGAAAATGAGGTTCCTCGGGGTCTCATCCCATGGCCCGAGCAATATGGAGGAGTTACTTATGACAGCCGTAAAATCGGGACACTTTGACCTGATTCAGCCGGCTTTTAATTTTATAAGATTTCCCCGGACACCGGCTGTTCTGAAAGAGGCCAAACAGAGGGGAGTTGCGGTAGTTGCAATGAAAACGCTTGCTGGAGCGAAAGATATGGAAATTGATAGTAAAGAAGATCAGTTTGAACCCGCAGCATTTAAGTGGGTACTCAGCCATCAGGAGGTGAGCGGGTTGATAGCTTCGGTAAGGTCTGTTTCGGATTTTGATCTCTTTCTTAAGGCATCCGGAGAGAAATTCAGCTCGGCAGACCGTAAGATACTTGACCGGTATGCCGGACGTTTTGCAAAAGAATATTGCAGGACAGGCTGCAGCCAATGCGAATCCTCATGCCCTGAAGGTGTGGCGATCGCTTCAATCCTGAGATATCAGATGTACTTCAAGGACTATGGAATGGAAAAAAGAGCGCTGGAGCATTATGCGAAACTAGACAACAAGGCTGGGGCGTGCGCTGAATGTGAAAGTATAAACTGCACCGGGTCATGTCCTTTCGGACTTCAAGTGAACGCACTCCTGCGTGATGCGCATGATATGCTTTCACTTATAGTATAAATGACCTCCCATGTAATATACCGGTTGGTCCTCCTCGGATTACTGCCTGTTATTGCAGTCCTGCTCTATCTTGAAGGGATGAACTATGATCCTTCTCTTATAGAGTTTCAATTTGCGGAATCCGCCGCAAACCCGATGGGCTCATTTTTCCCCTCTGAGATAGACGGTCTAACAAGGACTGGTCAATTAAAAATATACACAAATGAAAACCTTTATGAGTATGTAAATGGTCATGCGGAGTATTTTATCTCTGCGGGTTTTAAAGGACTGACTGTCGGGGAGTATGGAAGAAAAGAGATTGGCAAGAGGGGGCCTGATGCGGTAGTGGATATGTATGACATGGGTAAAAGCATTTATGCCTTCGGGGTCTTGTCTGATGAATCCGGCGGCAAAACAGATCTTCTCAGGCCGGGAGTTACAGGTATAAAGAGGGACCAGAGTGCAGTTTTTATTAAGGGACAATACTACGTGAGGATTGCCCTGTATGACAAGAGTCTTTCACTGGATGGTTTCATTAAGCATCTTGACTGGCATATAGGTGTTGTTTTCGAATCACTTCCTTTTTTTTCAGAGCTGCCTGATATTGGAGAAGTTGTTCAGACCAGATTTGTTAGAGAAGCATACCGGGGGCTTGAGTTTGTAAATAATGTTATTGAACGGGAATATAATCTAAACGGAGAAACCTTCAAGGTATTCCTTTTTACCGGCAAAGAGGGGGATGTTCAACGACTGGTAAGTAATTTTATCGAATTTTTCGGTGAATCAGGAATTGAGTACCATGCTATTGAGAGGATTGGAAGAACGTTTTATGAAGTTAAGGACCCTTACGAAGGAGACTGGGTGTTGGTCCCTCTTTCTGAATCCGTGTACGGAATATATGGTCATTATAATAATGAAATTATAAACCTGGTGCTGAAAGGTCCGGCAGAATAAATGAGACCGGAATGACATGTCGTCAAAGAATAATAAGATAGAGCCTGAAATAAGCAGGAGAGAGTTGATCAAAAAGAGCGCGACTGCCTGTGGTCTTGCCGCAGGTGCAGGTTTATGGGGCTCTTTTTTTTATAGTGATGATCCTGTTCGTAGGCGGAAGGAAAGAATTTATACATTCAAGGACTACCGTGTTCCTGAAAATGATTCTTTTCCGGAATTGGTTATTGTACGCGGACTGGATCCTCTTAAAATGGCCCGGGCAATATTTGAAAAAATGGGCGGGATCTCCCGTTTCATTACTGCTGGAGACAGGGTCCTGATAAAACCGAATGTCGGGTGGGACAGGCAGCCGGAACAGGCGGCAAATACAAACCCGGAACTTGTGGGTGCGGTTGTGGGGCTTTGCCGTGAGGCCGGGGCGTCTGAAGTTATTGTCACGGATGTTTCTATAAACGATCCGTACCGGAGTTTCGCAAGGTCCGGTATTGAAGACGCTGTTAAGCGGGCAGGGGGCAGGGTACAGTTTACCCGGGAAGATGATTTTGTATTGACTGATCTTAAGGGCGAAATACTGAAAGTCTGGCCTGTAAGCAGGTTTTATCATGAGGCGGATAAAATCATAAACCTTCCTGTTGTTAAGCAGCACTCTCTGAGTAAATGCACCATATCAATGAAGAACTGGTACGGGATCCTTGGCGGCAGGCGCAACCGTCTCCACCAGGAGATTAATATGTCTATCGCGGACCTTGCCGCAGCTGTAAGACCTACCCTGACTATAGTCGATGCAACGCGTGTCCTTTTTAGGAATGGGCCGACAGGAGGAACCCTCTCTGATGTATCTGTAGAGAATACGATTGTTGCCGGTCTTGATGAAGTTGCGCTGGATTCATACTGTCTGCAATTTCTCGATTTGAAGTCTGATGTTGTACCTTTTCTCGAAATTGGGGAAAAGAGGGGTGTCGGGATTATGAATTGGAAATCTCTGAATTATGTTGAGGTGAGTATCTGATGAAGGGACAAAAGGTATAAAATATATGAAATACCTGACACTGCGGAATATCAGGCGTGTTTATTCAGTCTTTTTTGTTCTCCTTTTTGTGGTTCTTGTCGGGATTACCGATTTCCGGAATATAAAGGGTTATGAAGTGTCCCTGTTTCTGGAACTTGATCCACTTGTTGCTATCTCAACATTTCTTACAAGCTGGACACTATACAGAGGTCTGGCTCTTTCTCTTATCATAATAATCGGCACCATTTTTTTCGGGCGATTCTTTTGTTCCTGGATCTGTCCCATGGGCATTATCAATCAGTGGGTCGGTCATTTCTTCAACAGGCGCAGACCTGTTGAAGATTATAGAATAAACGCTTACCGTCAGGTATTTCGGTTTAAGTATTACATTCTGACAATCCTTATGGTCCTGGCCGCGTTCGGATCCCTCCAGATCGGAATTTTTGATCCGATTTCTTTAATAACAAGGTCTTTTTCAACAACCTTGTTCCCGGCAGTTAATTACTGGTCAGGAAATCTATACATAAGGCAGCCAGTATTTTACGGCGGACTGCTGATCGCTGTTTTATTCATAGTGATACTCTTTGCAAACAGGTTTCTCTCACGTTTCTGGTGCAGGGTGCTTTGTCCCCTCGGTGCACTGCTCGGACTCTTAGCCGTTAAGCCTCTGCTTGGTATCAGGAGGGACGTCGATAAATGCACGGATTGCGGGAAGTGTCTCCGGTATTGCCACGGTGCATGCGACCCGCATATTGAGCTGAGGGTAAGTGAATGCCATGTCTGTATGAACTGTATCGAAGACTGCCCGGAGGGGGCTATCCATTACGGCTTGCCCGGAGGCGCATCTTCAGTTCATGCCCCTGTTGATCTGAACCGCAGGAGGTTGATAGAGACGGCCGTTGCGGGCGTTGTTCTCTTTCCTATGATGCGGAGTGTGGTAAATGCTCATACCGGTCCACGGGACAGGATGATAAGGCCACCGGGGTCGATTTCAGAAGGTGAGTTCCTGGGCCGCTGTATTAAGTGTGGTGAATGCATGCGTGTCTGCCCCACGAACGTAATACAGCCAGCACTTCTTGAGTCCGGATTTGAAGGTCTCTGGTCCCCGATGTTGATAAACAAGATAGGGTACTGTGAATTTAATTGTGTTCTTTGTAGTCAGGTCTGTCCCACTGGGGCTATTGTCCCCCTCACTGTAGAGAAAAAAGTCGGAAGGCCACTTTTTCATAAACCTATTAAAATAGGCACGGCTTTTTATGACAGGGGTCGCTGTCTTCCCTGGGCCATGAACACGGAGTGTATTGTCTGTGAGGAAGTCTGCCCCACTTCACCAAAGGCGATATGGTTTGAGGATGTTGAGGTCATGCTGCGTAATGGAGAAAAAAAGCTCCTGAAGCGTCCACTTGTGGAACCGGAGCTTTGCATCGGCTGTGGTATTTGTGAGAATAAATGCCCTGTTCATGATCTTCCGGCAATCCGTGTATCCTCGATAGGTGAGACACGTTCTTCGACTAACCGGATGATTCTTAAAAGTTAATAAATAGTGTTTGTGACTCCCATTAAGAAATAATCTGAATAGTAATGAAATTTCTAAGATAATTGCTATTTGTGCATATTTGCGCAACTAGGCAATTAATAAGCATTATTTTCTTGACAAACGCTTGTATGTGTGATATATTTCCAACTAAATGGGAAGATGAATTAATAACTAAATATAGTTAAAGAGCTCTATTCTTTATGTTACTGGTGGAATAATAAGAGGATTTTGGCTTTCCTGAAAGAATAATTCAAGCTATTTTCTAATGAGCTCTCACTAATTTCATCCTTTTTTGTTTGTAAAAAAATAAGTATTAAACCTATTGAACTTTATTTTTTGAGAGGGTAAATCATGAAAGCGAAAAAATATTTCTTTTTAAGCAGTGCTCTATTAATAATAGTATTATTAATGTCAGTTTCAGCTAATGCTGCTCTGGTGGACGGTTTTTCCGGATGGACGGAGATGAGCGAATGCGACTATTGTGATTCGATTGTGAACTTTTCTGTCTATGAAAACACTGATGGTGATTGGACTGATGATCCGTTTTTTAATGTTGTTGGTGATGTTGGTTTTGTAAATCAATATGGTACGTTTGACAATAATGCAAAATATGTTTATATGTATCAACTCGTTAACGTAAATACATCAGGTAGCATTAATGAACAGGACATTCAAAAATTTTCGGTGGCTTCCGCGAGTATAAATATTACCTCAGGGGGATACTTCGACAATACTGTATTTCATGATGGATCAGACACGATCAGCGGCGTTAACTGGAGCCTCTCAAATCCTAATCCAGGCTCTTTCCCGGGTGATGATTATATTGACAGTGTAACAGGTCTTGGCGATGGGATGCCTTCAGCTGCAGTAAGTACTTTAAATGTGAGCTTGGCTGCTGATGCATCTTCACAGGATTCCTATTCTCTTTATAGTAATCTCGGTGGATGTCCCAGCCCGACTGCTCCCTGCAATGTCATGATATATAATTTTCCATCTAACACACATCAGATTGAACACCTTACAGATGAATATACGTCAGTTCTTTACATGACCTCAAATATAGCCCCTACATATGGTTTTGGCGAAACTGAGGCCGGACAGGGATCGGGAGCAGATGGTGAGATTCCAACCGTTGTTCCTGAACCAGTCAGTTCTGTTCTCTTTCTCATAGGTGGGGTTACATTGGGATTTAGACGTTTCCGAAAAAAAGCATAAATATTCAAAACATAAATTTGATAATAAATGGGGCTTGAAATTATTCAAGCCCCATTTTCTTTTTTGCTTCAATTTTTAATGCCGAGATTAGCCTTCATGCGGGTGTGAATTGATTGCTGATTTATAACTGATTTACGGATATGCGCAGTTGATTGAAGAATAGGTTTTTGGCTGACATGAAGATATCCAGATGGACGCCGTTAAATGTCACAAGGTCCGCGTTTATGCCTCCCTGCTTCAGATTACTAACAGCAGCCTTCCCCTGATTATAACCTATGACCTGGTCACGTGTACCATGGAATGCAATAACTTTTGTGCTGGAGCTGTCTGTTGCTATTCCGGGTGTTATCAATCCTCCCGGCAGTTTACCTGACAAAGGGAATATGTACGAAAAAAGCTCTGAATGAAATGCTGCAAGACAATAAGCACAAATAGCGCCCCCTGAGAAACCGAGAACAACAGGTTTGCCCTTTGTAGGAAATTCCCCGGCTAAAACCGGTACTGCATCAGCAACAGCGTCACAATATTCCCGAACGCTCCCGGCTTTCATGGGCCATGCCGAGCTTTTACGGCCTGCTCCAGGAAATTCCAACGGTGCCCTGAGGAGCACAAAGCGCGCTGGATAGTCAAAGTCTTTCAGTAGTGAGTCAAAGAAGTTTTCGGCCGAGTCCCCGTTACCATGAAGTGCGATGATCAAAGGTAGAATGTCTGAAGTACTGGCATTAGCGGTGGTCCTTACAATATATTCAAATTCATGCTCTGAAGAAGGGCCCTGAACGGTCTGGGGTGTTGTCCACCAGTAGAGGGTGATAATAACAGGTAGCAGTATTAATAGTTTTTTCATCTTGCAATCTTCTATGTATTATGTAGCTTTTTCCACCATCCTCTTCGCCCGCTTAAAAGACCCGAGGTTGTAAACGTTTTCGTAATTCAGCTTTTGAAGTGTTTTTTTTGCTACAAATGAGCGGCTTCCGGTCCTGCAGTGGAGTAATATGTCTTCCTTCCTGTCAGCCGCGTGTTCTGCAATTCTATCACTGATCTCGTTTAACGGTATATTGAGGGCCGTCTTTATATGTGCCTTCTGATACTCATCGTCATTCCTGACATCAATGAGAATCGTTCCTTTACGTATCTTTTCAATTGCCGTTTTTGTATTCAGATCATTTAAGAGAAGAGGCTTCAGTACAAAATATGCAAAAAGAACTGCTGCTATGAAAATTATTGAATCCACTTATTTTCGTTTCTCTGCTTTCTTTGCCTTTTTCTTTTTTGCTTTTTTCCTTGAGGCTTCCCATTCCTCATTCTCATCAATCATTTCCTGAATGCTCATATCTTCCTTTGGAGGATCGATAGTATAAGAGTAATCATTTTTGCTGACTCTAATTACCTCAATATCTTTAAATAGAAATTCCTGGATTTCCGCAAGTGTTCCTTTCTCCTCCGTGCTGCAAAATGATATTGCATCTCCCTTATTCATGCCGCGTCCGGTTCTGCCCACCCTGTGAACATAATTCTCGCTTTCTACAGGCAGATCATAGTTAATTACATAATCGACATTAGGGATGTCAATGCCGCGCGCGCTTATGTCTGTTGCGATCATGATGCTACACTCACCTTCTTTGAACATTTTCATGACATTAGTTCTGTCACTCTGGTCTTTGGCGCCGTGAATGGTAATTGATTGTATTCCGACCCTTTCCATTGCTTTTGCTACACGTTCTGCACGGACTCGTGTTCTTACGAAAACTATAATTTTACTGTCGGAATGTTCCTTGATAAACCTCTCGAGGAAAAAACGTTTGTCATCCATTTCTATGAACATGACGAAGTGGGATACATTTTTAGAGACAGGGTCTTTGGGTGATAATTGGATTCTTATTGCAGAGCTCCTGACCTGTGAAAAAGCGAGTTTCTTTATTTCTTTGCTAATAGTAGCGGAGAAAAAAAGTGTCTGGTGCTTTCTTGTCAGTTTTTTCTTTATATATTTAATGTCATCTATGAATCCTAGGTCCAGCATGTGGTCGGCTTCATCGAGGACAAGAGAATCAATCTTTTCGAGATTAATATGACCCTGGCTGATAAGATCGAACATGCGACCCGGAGTTGCGATCATAATGTCTATGCCGTTCTGGAGCTTAATGATTTGAGCATCCTGCTCAACGCCGCCATAAAGCGCGAATGTCTTTACCCTGGTGTTCTTCGAGAGTGATGTGAATACCTCACCTATCTGCATCGCAAGTTCACGGGTTGGGACCATGATAATGCACTTAATACCGTATGAACGGCTGGAGGTTTTATATTTATGGATTTTGTCAATGAGAGGGATCGCGAATGCAGCGGTCTTGCCCGTTCCTGTCTGGGCAATGGCAAGGACGTCTTCACCGTTCATGATTGAGGGAATGGATTTAAACTGTATGTCCGTTGTTTTTATGAAACCCAGGGTTGCAAGGTTCTTTTTTATTGCTTCTGAAATGTGATATTTTTCGAATTTCATAGTGCCTCAATGATTCTCTTGAAAAACGTTAGACGTTCATTATAACAATTAAGCAGGAATAATCACCGGGGGAGGGGGCTTCTATTTTTAAAATGGTAAGATCACCATACAATAAATTGAACTCTTTTCAGATATTAATATTGTCTGTGACGTAATCTTTTGTATAGATGCTTTACCATTTTAAAAATAGAAGCCCCCTCCCCCGGTGATTATTCCGCAAGCTTTTACTTGACAAGTACCCCAGCTTGGATTATGTTTTTATTGAGGGGAGTAGTTGCCTGACAATGTGCTCTATGTTATGGAAAAAGAGGGGAATGAATGAATTGGTACCAGCTTGATCTTAAAGAAGTACTGCAAAGGCTCAATACCTCGGAAGAGGGATTGGGAGATAGTGAAGTCAGAGAGCGTCTTGAGCAATACGGCCCGAACAAACTTGCTGAAGAAGAAAAAATAAATAAATTCAGAATACTCCTTCATCAATTTACGAGTCCGTTGATTTATCTCCTTTTAATTGCGGCTGTAGTTACGTTTTTTCTCAGGGAATATATAGATACAGGTGTTATCACCGCGGTCGTGTTATTGAATGCGATTATAGGGTACATCCAGGAGCATAAGGCGGAGGAGAATGTAAGGGCGCTTAAAAATATGATTGTGCCCACGGCAAGAGTACTCAGGGATGGCCGGGAAAAAGAGTTGAACAGTATTGATCTGGTTCCGGGCGATATTGTCCTTCTTTCATCAGGCTCAAAGGTCCCAGCTGATCTTCGGTTGTATAAGACGATTGATTTAAAAGTCGATGAAGCCATGCTGACCGGTGAATCCATACCCGCTGAAAAGGGCATATACATTATAACCGAAGATAATTTAACGCCTGGAGACCAGAAGAACATGGTCTTTACCGGGACGGTTGTTGTGAATGGAAGGGCAAAGGGAGTTGTTGTTGAAACAGGGCAGCAGACTGTACTGGGAGAGATCGCAAAGGAAGTCAGGGAGGTATCGTCATTTAAAACACCGCTCCAGGACAAGCTTGAAAAATTTGCCAGGTTAATCACGTTTGTAGTTATTGGGTTGTCCGTTCTTGTCTTTGTGGTGGGCTTTATACTGGGGGCAAAAGCATCAGACATGTTTATGACTGCTGTAGCCACTGCAGTCTCTGCGATACCGGAAGGTTTGCCAGTTGCAGTAACAATAGCAATGGCCATTGGGGTATCAAGGATGGCAAGACGGAATGCAATTGTCAGGAAACTGCCTGCCGTAGAAACCCTCGGAAGCACCACTGTCATCGGTTCGGATAAAACAGGGACACTGACCAGAAATGAAATGACAGTAAAACTTGTTTTTGACGGAGAGGAGACATATGAGATTACGGGGAGCGGATATGACCCGGAGGGAGAAATCCATCATGTCCAGATTAAGGTCCATCCGGAAAACATGAAGAATCTTCAGCAGGTTTTCAGGATTGGACTTCTCTGTAATGAATCTGATGTATATGAAGAAGACGGTCATTGCAAAGTCGATGGAGATCCTACTGAGGGGGCACTTATTGTTTCAGCCTCAAAGGCCGGACTCAGACCTGAGGATGAAAAGGACCAGTATCCACAACTGGCTATTCTGCCTTTTGAGTCTGAACGGGGATACATGGCGACTCTTCACCAGTACAAAAAAAAGAAGTTTGTTTTTGTTAAAGGTGCCCCTGAAAAGGTGCTTGATATGTGTGCGGAAGATGTGCCCGGTCATGGATTTGACAAGAACGGGGTCTTAAGTGTTGCCGATACCTTTGCAAAAGAAGGATTGAGGGTCCTTGCAATGGCATATAAGGAAGTGTCTTCTGTTCTGGATGAAATCAGACATTGCGATGTTGAATCCGGACTTGTTTTTGCCGGTTTGCAGGGCATGCTGGACCCTCCGCGTTCAGAGGCTGTTGATGCCGTAAAGGGCTGTAAAGACGCAGGAATAAGGGTAGTGATGATTACCGGGGACCATGCTGTTACGGCTTCTGCCATAGCCGTTATGCTTGGGATAGCAAATGAAACAGGCAGAGTAATAACAGGCAGGGAGATAGAGTCAATGTCTGATGATGAACTCTTTACTATTATTAACGATACTTCTGTTTTTGCAAGAGTCGCACCTCAGCATAAACTCAGAATAGTCCGGCAGTTTGCGGAACATGGGGATGTAGTAGCTGTAACAGGCGATGGGGTTAATGACGCGCCTGCGCTCAAGGCGGCCCACATAGGAGTTGCCATGGGCAGGACAGGAACTGACGTGGCAAAGGAGGCGTCGGACATTCTACTTGCGGATGATAATTTTTCGAGTATCTTTGCCGCTGTTGAGGAAGGGAGGGTTGTGTATGACAATATCAGGAAAGTCACCCTTTTTCTTGTATCTTGCGGCCTTGGAGAGCTGGCAGTTATTCTGGCGACAATATTAATGGGCTTTCCGCTTCCGTATATCCCTGCCCAGATTCTATGGTTAAACCTTGTTACGAACGGACTTCAGGATGTTGCGCTTGCCTTCGAACCGGGCGAAAAAGGGATTTTAAAGAGACCTCCCAGAAAACCAAATGAGGGTATACTCTCAAGTTTTATGGTCCAGAGGACTTTTCTGATGGGTACAGTTCTGGCTGCAGGAACGCTATTTGTCTTTGTATCAGCACTTAATTCCGGAGTACCCCTTGCGAGGGCCAGGACAGCGGCCCTGACAACAATGGTTTTTTTTCAGTTTTACCAGGCGCTCAACTGCCGTTCTGAATTAAAGTCTGTTTTCAATATGAGTCCTATGAGTAATCCTTTTCTACTATATTCAATGTTGGCCGCTTTTTTTGCACAGCTTGTTGTTCTATATGTGCCGGCTTTTCAGTGGGTCTTCAGAACAGTGCCGCTTAACATGGCGGAGTGGGTCGAAATCGGGCTTGTATCCGTGACGATTATTATTGTTGTTGAGGTTGATAAGTGGATAAGAAGAAAAAAAGTACTGCATGCTCCATTATCTTAAACTGCCATAGGGGTGGCAGGACAACTTGATATTATTAGTTCACAATTCCAAATCTTAAAGGAATAATAACTGGAGGTGTAAAATGAAAAGAATAAACTATTTGATAATAGCTGTAATTGGAGCGGCACTGGGTCTTGCATGTTTTTTACCTGTTAACTCTGAATCCAGCAAGCATGTTGTTTTGCAGGAAGAGAGCGCAATGAGAGTGCAGGCACCGATTGGATGTTTGATCGTTGATACTGAACTTGAGGAAATCCTGGAGAATTTAAAAACTGAGAGAAAATACGATATTTTTTTTACGGAGGCCATTGATGAGGCATTTATCAAAAAGACATGTTCAGCCATTATTATTGACAGGAATGTGGTAGGAACGGACATTGGGAAAGCATATTTGGACTTCTATCATGAATTGAAGGGGGATACACCTTTGCTTATCGTGGATGAAATCAGTGACTGGGTCATGCCGGTAAGAGGGAATGAAGTTCAAGGTCAGACTGCGGACCGAAAACAAGTATAGAGTATTTGCTAATTTTATTCTTGATAATAGGAACTTGCTAGTTTATGATATGGACAGATGAGATGAACAAGTTAATTAAGATATCGATTGTAGTATTGCTTCTAATGGCTGCAGCTTATGTTGCATATGATCGCATTATGGACTGGCACAGGGAAGGGGTCGAAATAGCTGAGAAGCAGCTTCGTGAGGAGTTTGAATTACGTGCGCGTCCTGTAGTCCCGAAAGAAAAACTGATTAAGGCTTTTGGAGAAGCCCCTGCAGAAGCTTCTCCGCAAGAGAGACATAATAGCCCTGAAGAAATAGAACGACGGATCATCGCCTTTTTTTCATATCTTGATGCCCGGGATTATATTATGGCCTATAAGCTGAAAAATGGGACATATCAATATTTTCGACAAACAGTCGATAAACTCTCTGCAAATCATCCTGTTATTGCCGGTGAAACAGAATCGCTTTTTTCTTTGATGAAAAACATGACATATCTGTTCAGGGTACTCGGAATTGAGAAAATACATCTCATTAAAGATGTTTTGAAAAATGAGGCAGAGATAATTGAGCAGGTAATGAGTAATATATACCTCTGGTTGACTCTTTATTCCGCTCCTGCTGAAAAGATAAGCGTACGTCCATCGCTAGAGACTTCATACGAGTATTCTGCTTATTTTTTAAATACACTTGCGGGAAAGAGTTATTTAATGAGGAGGGAGTCAAAGGTAAGAATTCTGACAGCTTATTATTGTGTGCTCATTCTTGACAAGGCAAATGATGCAGTACTTAATTCGAATGGAACAGACATAAGACCTCATATTAATTCATTACTGACTGAAATCAGAAATCAGACCGGTTTTGTCAATAAGGACCAGTATTATTCTAAATTAAAAGAGATGCAGGAGAAATACCGGTTGTAATAAGTACTCGTATCAGGTGAAAATATAATTGTCCCGCCAAAGTGATAATGTCCTAAATAAGCAAAGTAGAAAAGTCCTATAGAAAGGTATGATGATCTCTTAAGCAAGGAGGAGATCATGCCTGGACGGGAGATTATCAGAATGAGTA
>PJEL010000211.1_pt1 | contig 70298 bp, 49 predicted proteins | sample 1853271 | NCBI WGS metagenome assembly PJEL01 (sample SAMN08108733, study PRJNA415343) | Invertebrate metagenome, whole genome shotgun sequencing project. | host: Globobulimina | place: Sweden: Gullmar Fjord | collected 2015-08
TTGGTTAATTGTCTTCTCCCCAAACGCATTTAGTTCTGCAAGACATTCAGGAGAAAGTGTGTTTGGCCTCCCTACAGCACTTCTTACAACTGCTTGTCCCTGGACTTTTTTAGTGTAGACATTCGCCACCTGCTTCTTACATATATTGCCTATTGTGCCGTTGTGTCGAGCATTGAGATTTTCGGCAGCCTTTGAGTAAAATGCTGTTGGGTAAAGAGTTTTTGCATCCTCAACCGCTTTCTTGATGATGTTGATTTGCTTATCTGTCCACTTATGGTTTTCTCCTTGCTTCCTATTCTGTTTTATTAGATATTTAATGTTGACATCTCCATTTGCGCCTTCTAATATCTTTTTCAACTCGCTGAAACTACTTCTTGAGACATCTCTACCTGCTTCTCTATTTTCAAAAGAGTTCAGTTTTCCAAACTCTACCAAATCCAACTTGGCGATATCTTTTGCAATCATTTCTTTAATCATTACTTTCCCTATTATACCTTTCCTCTTTATATGTACAGAAGCGTGCTTTTTCTGCATTTTATCGACTTTTTCCTTCTCTATAAATGCCAGGCGAAGATAGACATGCATTCCGGCACAGAAGGCTTGTCCTTGTACTGTAGGATTCGGTTCTACATCAGGTTCCGCAACAATAGACGTCTGCAAACTTTCTAAAAGTTGAACATCACTATCATTCACAGATATACCTGACATCGATTGTGCTTCTTGTATGCTGGTTCTTTTGACAAAGAATGCTGATAATGGTGCCATCTTTGTGTCAGGATTGATTGCTGCGTTTCCTTTGCGGATCATTTCTTCTTTCTCTTCAAGATCTATAGCTGTATGCTGTTCTTCTGTAAATGACGAGCCTCTTTGTTCCTCCCTCGCTGCCCATCGTGCTTGATTCTTCTCTTGGCGTCTCTTCTCCTGCTCTTTTTCCCTTTCCTGCTTCTCTTCCTCGGTGAGTACTCTGAACTCCTTCGCCTTCTTCGATTCCCTATATGTTCTTCTTACTGCGCTTGCGATTTTCACGGTTTTTCTTCCATTTTGAATCATTATATTGCCTGCAATCTCTTGAGAACCTTTCAAGACTATCGAAGTGTTCTCTGGGACTGCCATCAACACCGACGTTTTACTGTCCTCAATCCTTCTACGCTTTTCTGATGTATTTTTGGTACTGTTACCAGCACCAATGATGCTCTCATCTTCCGTTGTCATGTCGCTTCTAGTCACCAACGACTACTTTCAAATTTCAAACCACACACCGTTTAGAAAGCGACGCAAATCGAGGGCGATTGCTGTTATTTGCAATTTCATATAGTATTTGTTGTAAATATCAATTATAATATAAAGGTTACAGCATCTAATCGCGATAAATAGAATACATAGCACCAGTCACGGATGGGTCTCCAGAGTGGGTCAGGTGGCCATCCCATGGGGACTGGTAATCTCAATCCTAGAGGGATTTTCTACATCCCCTGATGGATGGGATGGCTAGAAGAGGCATTAGGAAACGTCTGGTGAAGCTCTCAGCCAGTGGTTCGCCCTGTAGCTCGAGTTATGGATGATTGAAGATTTGATCAGGCAAGAATAGTTCGATTTAGGGGGTCGTGTCATGACACTTCGTCTATTAATTTTTTCCTATGCAGTAATAATCTGCTCATGACAGTTGTTTCATGTCATTGTTCAAAATGTGCGACTTATGAACCGATTGCAACTGTGCAAGGTTTCAGTAGCATTAAATAGATATTAATTTCCAATATGAGATAGTCCGTATTGATTTGATCTGATTGATTCGTGGGCGTTGGTTGAAATCAAATTCGTACACTCAGATGACCATGGCGCCAGAAGACGCGGGTGGGATGGCATCCTTCATGCCGTTGCTGGAAAAAAATGTATCATCTACGATTTTGATGAGTGCATGGTGCTCGACTATGGATATCGTCGTTCTTGTGACAGAAGATGGACAACTGCAGTTGTTTCGTCTCAACTGGGAGAGGCTGTGGACCAAACAACCGAAATCTCCAATCACCAGTCTCCAATGGAGACCAGATGGAAAAGAGTTGGCATATGGGGATGAACAAGGGTTTATTTATATTTTGACGGCTGAAGATGGATCGTTGGTAGAGAGTCGAAAGGCATTTTCCCAGGGAAAGGTGATTGCTCTGCACTGGGTTGTGAATGATCATGTGTATGCATCAAAGGCTCATGTAGGTGCTCCTATTGGGTATCGAGCGGGACAACTATTGTACTCTAAAAAAATAGATGGACAGTTGAGTGAACGTGCACCAGAGTATGCGTACCCTGGCATGCTGCAAGGTCAGGACAGGCCCAAGCCAATCTGCCAGACATTGTGTGGAATGAATTCTCTTGGTGATGGTGTCATGTTAGGCGAAGGTTTGCTTCCCCTGGTCTCATTCAAAATAGATGGCTTTCATGAAGTTGATCCGAACGTTTCAATTAGGATGTCAGCAAATGCGGATTCTGTGTGTGTTGTTTGGAGAGACACGAGTGATACATTGAGTGTTTCCAGAATGGATACCTCTGTGATACACAAACAAGCTCCTACAATTTACACGGTAGGCTGTTTATTGTCAAATACGTTGAAAGATATCAACATGGCGTATCTAATCATGGCAAATTTGAAGAAGAATATGAAGGAAGTGGAATCCACCCGGGAGGACCATCTGGAGGACATGAGAGTTATTCTGGGAGGGATCCGTGAACCTGAAAAGGATGTATACGACTTTCTGATCAGAGGGAACTACTCTATTGAACTTAAGAGTTTCGTTGCCAAGGAGGCGAAACTCAAGGAAGTATCGAGGGCGATTGATGCCTGTTTCTCTGAGGCCTACCTGGATATCGTGTCATACTTGCAACCATGTTTAGAGAGAATAGCGTTTCGATTAGGAGATCTCAGGGGATTTTCGCTAACACCAGAAGGTGAAGCGATTTTAGGTTTGAATGCCTTTGAGGTTGGAAAGTGTGAACGAAGAATAGCAAACTTTGCATCATTAGCAGAGCATTTGAGGGAGGTAGTGCTAAAGGCATCATCTGGGTATAGGAATTTCTATTCATTCCTGTCAATGTTGCAACACAGAGAAGCTGGGGAAAAATATCCTTACCCTCCTAAAAGCTCAATAGATGAGATTTTACAATTAATAACATCAGGCTATCATTCGGATGAGGTCCACACAATGCTTGATGCAATGTTGGGCCCAGAAGGAAAGGGAGACGAGGAGCTCTTGGCTCACATTTTCCAGGCACAATGTGAAATGAACGAAACAAACAATTCAACCCAAATTTTGGAAAGCAAACAAAATTATACAGGTGATGAGATTGCTTTAGAAGAGTTTATGCATGGGTTGGATCGTTGGTTAGATGGAACAACATCGTCAAAGGAGGTGGATATTCTGGTGCAAGAATCAACTGACGAGTCAGTTCCCCACGGCATTTACGGACTTGACTATTTCAAGGCCTTATTTCTTAGTATTATGTCGAAACCATCCAAAAGTCTCTCAACATTAGTCACTAGGACTCACGATTGGCAGTTGCTTCCCAATATGAGGAGCGATGATTCATTCTCAATGACATTTGATGATGACATTGATCTGGTGTTTGCATCCGGACAATCCTCATCGTTTTGTCACATAAAGATTGACAAAAGTTTAGAGAAGTCACAAGTATATGGTGGACATGTACCCGGGGGGTATCATATAGCATCGTGCTTGCTCTACAAGTCTAATTCAATCCTGCTTTCAGCCACATCTGATCATGGCTCTCTCATATGCCTGGTCCCATCAGATAGGTGCCCTTGTATATCTTCTGAAACTGAGGTATCAGCCGTGGATGAGTCAATGTGGACCTCGATTCACAATGAAATTATCGATCTGGATGAATGCAGAACTAGGTTGATACAAAGTCTGAAGATTGCAAGCCCTTTTGCTGCTAGTGTCACTAGAGGTGTGGCTTTAGCTGTCTACCAACCTCAAAATACTGTTACCGTGTTTGATCTGGAAGAAGACGAAGAGCCAGAAGATGAGTATGAATAAATTATTATTACACGTATGCAAAACTAAATATATCAACCCTATTCTGGTGTTTTTATCATGCTGTGTACAAACATATTAGAGCCCTTTCTTGCCAACCGTACACCAACCTGCTCCTGCAGTAAATCTGACAAGGAGTTAGAACTCGCAACACTTGTTTTGCCTTGAGGGAATATGGGTGATTGTAGGACGTCAGAATCCATTCCATGTAGATGTGGCGCTTCTATATCATTGCTCCTTGAAATTTGCTGCTGCATCTTGTGTTCATTGAAATATCCACTCAGCCCCATAGCCACAGCGCCAAATATTGCCAAAATCAAACCCACAGTAAGATATAACAGAGAAGAGCGAGATAGTGATTGCATTTCATCAAAATAAATCATTCCCTGCAAGACGCTCATGCCCAGCCAAAAAGCCTGCATGAGAGGCATGATGAGAGTAGCAGGGTACAATTTGAGACCTTTATCACTCTGGCGAATCCAAAATCCGGCAGATACCAGGAACCCCAAAACAATCACCCATGTATACCAGTCATACAAGGACTCTGGCATAGATCCCACGATATATGTCAGAGATTTACTAAACAATACTGACCATGCCCCAACAAACGAGGACACGGCAGAAAACAACAATGCTGCAGTAAACATCCTAAGCGTATTTGGATCTCCAGAGTCTTCTATTAAATCCATTTCATGCGATCCCGGAATATCCCATATAGCAGTTGAGCCGGGGAATAAATCTTTCCCATCGACTGACAACTGCTCTCTACTTTTCCTCCTCAATCTCTGTGCTGAAGTCCTCTGTGCAGCTTCAGCCATTCTCCTTCTGTGATGAATCCACCTCCACAGCACGTGCAGCAGTCCCATAGTCAACCCTATCCCAAATAAAAAACGCTTCATATCAGGCGTGGACCACTGCTCCCGAAGCTCCTGGGGAGAGAACCCAACTTCTGGAGGTCCATGCATTAGGATGAGGACATTCCCCAACAGCACCACGCCCACACCGATTCCCGTCGACACATCCGGCTTCACTCCCAACCATTGTTTTGATGCCATAGGAATAACTACAAACTGTAGCGATCCAAGCCCAGACAAGACTGTCTGAGATGCAAACCGCATACTTACAAACCGCAACAGGTTCCCTGCAGCAAACAGCAACCATCCACAGAGACCATACACTTTCGGCCCCACATACAACCGTTTCCAACGACCATCAGGCCTTCTCCACGAGAATTGGCTACCACTGGGCAGCATCCACGTATTCCCGGCTTTAGACGACTCTACAATGCAGTGGGTCACTTTCACAATCGTCTGCCCATAGACAATGAAAAAGGACCCAGCAATATGCATCAGGGATCCAATCCCTCCTCCAGATTCTTGAAACGGCATTTATCCCTTTCTACACGGGTAAATGAGAATCACACAATATCTGCGCCCAGTTTCATGGTTGTTCAAGCGTGCAACCATGCACCCACATTCTCAATCGGATAGTCTTCCGTTTTCTCCTTCTTCTATGACATTACACCTACTATAAAGGTAATATTATTTCACTATTACCCATATGTAGGTCATCGAGTCGATGAAAAGATGTTCATCAAAAGATAGGACTGCATCGAGACACACTGAACAAGATCGACTCAATTGACTCAACTCAATGAGTCATTGAGTCATTTTCAGACATGGATCAAGACTGAGTTGCCATTGGTCCTATTCCATGCCAAAATAATGATACATAAGACAAGTTTCTTCAGAGATACTCACATTCTCTATACCGTATGATACCTTGCTATCTTGTCATCATCAACTGAGGTATATATCGCCGGTATCCATTCTTTACACTTGCAATGTCACTGCAGGTGTGCCACCTGCCTGAGAACCTTTCTGAAGCGTTAGGAGGCCCATATCTGACTTGACATTCGCCCGTGTTCTGATAGATAGCACTGGAAACGGCCTTAGCTGGTACTTGAATATAATAATATTCATAGAATTTGGTATGTGAGTTTATATGTTGTTAAAAGAACGATTGGAGCCGGTGACGTTGTGATTCCGTGTTTTCATCCTTCCTTGAGTTTCGAACGAGCAGTCGTTTCATTTGATTACTGTGTTACATAATGCAATTACAGAGAAAAAGCCGGTCACGAGACTGGGTGGTGTGTGTGTAACGTGTGCGACTTGGACAACGAGTTGGTACGTCGTTGCTACACAAAAGGATATGTCTGCGACTGCTGGATTGCGACGGACGCAAAGTGGAGCTAGTGGAGCAGATAGTTCTTCTATTGGGACGAACAGTGGTAGCCTTGGGAACCTGGCGCATAGCGTGGGGGGGTCCCTTCCAATTGCATACCAAGCAAGAAGTTTTGGGAAGAGGGATAGCACCAAGGGGGGCGTTATGTTGAGGAGACAGACGGCCCGTCAGGATGCATTGGATAGTTTTATAGCCGCATTGAGAGCTCGGGGAACGATTGATGTGGATCAACCTGGTTTTGTTGAAGGAATGAGGGAGCATTTTGAATTGCTGCCCTCTCGGTATGCGACCAATGTGAATACACAGTCCCTCGATATTCTGAATCATAAACGATTACTGGATAGTGCCCGATCGGATCCAACAGCTGTATCGTTTCAAGTACGCTCAGTGGATGTCATGGGTGTGCATGGTAACAAGTCTTGTGGGAGTTTTGGATCACAGGCAAACTCGTACCAGCACCTGAAGGCTATAGGAGATATGTCAAAATCGCTCCCTCGACCTGCTTTTGGATCGAGTCCGAATTTGCAGGCATTAGTATTGGAATCAGATGATAATCCAGATACAGTAAATTCGTCGGTGTATGTATTTTATGAGATTACGATTGCATCTGTTGACCAGGCAAAGTTACTCATGAGACTTTCAGAATCTCTAAGTGATATTGGATTGAATATTTGCGAGGCTCACGCATTCAATTCGAAAGACAAATTTGTATTGGATGTTTTTCTAGTGAATGGGTGGCAGGATCCTGGGGGTGTGGATGCTCTGGAAGACGTGCTTAGTAGCAGGCTTCAAGAGTTGCCTCCTCCTGGAGAGTCATCTGGAAGACATAGAATGCCATATCAGGAGGCAGAGCTTCGTATTCCTCGCGAGGAACTAGAGCTCATGAAACGGCCGAATCAGGATGATGATTGGGAAATCGATCCATCTGATATTGTCTTTTTTGATAAAATCGCCAGCGGAGCATTTGGGGATTTATTCAAAGGAGTGTACTGTGGTCAGGATGTCGCGATCAAAATTCTGCGAGGTGTGCAGGACGACTCTGTCCAGTATCAAGAATTTTTACAAGAGGTCGCGATTATGAGAAAAGTTAGACATAGAAACGTGGTTCAGTTCATTGGAGCATGCACGAAAAAACCACACCTCTGCATTGTGTTTGAATTCATGAAGGGAGGGTCAGTGTACGATAACTTGCGTTCTGGGGGTACATACCCCGTACATGACATTCTCAGGATAGCCTTGGAAGTTTGTAGAGGCATGGATTATCTTCATAAGATAAAAATTTTGCACAGGGATTTGAAGGCTGCAAATCTGTTGGTGGACGAGCATGGAACTGTGAAGATTGCAGATTTTGGGGTGGCAAGGGTGATTGATAGCCAAGGGGTTATGACTGCTGAGACTGGTACATACCGATGGATGGCGCCTGAGATTATAGAACACAAGCCCTATGGAGAAAAAGCGGATGTGTATTCTTTTGGGATTGTTCTTTGGGAACTGTTGACTGGAAAAGTCCCATACAATGACATGACACCTCTCCAGGCAGCTGTGGGCGTGGTACAGAGCGGTCTGCGACCAGAGATTCCTCCTCAATGCCCTGCCCAACTTGCGGATGTTATGAGGCTTTGCTGGCAACGAGATCCATCTGTTCGACCGAGTTTTGATGTGCTAAAGAAAAAGTTCGAAAGCATGCACGAGTCCTCCAAGTTTGCATCTCCCAAGGACAAGAAGGGGATTTTTGGTCGGCTCCGCGCAAAATAAGTCATGGATTTCCTGATACACAGCCAAATACCCAAAGTATGCCTGCTCCTACATTTTTGTGATTATTTACAATGAAATTCCCAATTTAATAGCATAGTACGAATGATCTATTTTGAGTCATCTGACAGGTCTGCATCTGGAAAGAGATTTTTCAACCGAATTGCAGCAGCTGATTCTGTTCTAGACATAGCCCGCTGGTTTGTGCTAGGCTGACTCGCTGACGATGCCATAGACGCTGACGTTAGATTCCTCTGGAATTGACGGGACGGCGACGCTTGTCCAGAGTCTGGTGCCTCACTTATACCATGATCTGCAGGTGCAAAACTAATCTCCCTTGTGTGAGTTACCTGGCCATCATGTGGTTCCTCTTGTATCTGGTCCATTGCTTGTACATTATCTTCCTTTGAACCAAATAATCCCATCTGGCCGGCGACTGCCTCGATGCTTTTACGAGAAACCAACCCAAGGGTTCCATCACTCTGAAGCTGAATTTGGTCCTCGTCGACAGAGCTGCCACTGCTCCCAAGATCCAAATCTAGCAATTGGAAATCACCAAAGAGTTGTATGTTATCCTGATCCTCCATTGCTCCTCCAGTATCTCCAGGGTTGAACGACGCCGATTTTTTCAAAGATGTGCTCAAACTTGGGAAGATTGGTGCATGATATGCATTCTGCCTTGCTAATTCTTGTTGTGGCGGACTGTCTTCTAAATACTTCTCAGGGATATAACGATCACTCGGTGATGGACTCTCCATCATCCTACGTGGACTTTGACTGCCATACCAGCCTTGGTGGCTCCTTGATTGTTGCAACCTCCGTGCATTTGGAATCGGAACATTATCAGCTGGCTGTTCCCGTCCAAGGTCGTCCAATGAGTCGGCTTCACTCTCACGCATTGATAAGTTTCCAAAAGCCTTCCTCCTCATCATCCGTTTGTTCTTCAACATACTCCTGGACACAGAACTTTGCGTGGCACCATCATCAATCGGTGCATCTGTAGGGTAGTAGTGCTCCTTGACGAGCGTTACCAGTTGTCCCAGCCATTTTGGTAATCGCAGAATCAAATACATGACCAATCCAGCAACCACTCCATACGCTACAGAGTAGGAAAATGGCATGACAATAATTGTCAAAAATGCTGGAATGGCGTCATAAGGATCATCCCATGCTATATGGTCAGCATGGGCAATCAGCATAATACCAACTAAAATCAAAGCTGGACCAGTAGCATACGGGGGTATCGACGATAATATCGGACTGAAAAACAACGATACGAAGAAGAAGAATGAAACAACAATTGGGACTATTCCAGTTCTTCCTCCCTCCTCAATGCCTGCAGCAGACTCAAGGTAGACATTCACAGGACTAATACCAACCATACTGCACACCAGAATCCCAATTCCATCTGCCAAGAAAGCCCATTGCTGCCCCTTGAACTCTTTCTTTTCCGAGATGAATGACACATATGGATTTCTTTCTTCCCCTCCATTTGCCTCTGACAATGCTTGTTTCTTGTCCTTCACACTATGAATATCAGTGACATCATAATAGTCCATCTTCAAATAATCATCCAAGAGATAGGCCATTGACAACAGCACTCCTGTGCAGTCCAGAATATCAATGTATAGGAGGGTGAATAATACAAACCAAAAGTGACCATTTCCAACAGCCGACCAATCCCACTGCAATCCAGATCCCGAAAGAGTAGGTGCTGCCACAACTTGACTAAATGTATCCATCCTAATTTCTCCCCCTGGAATCGGTGATCCAGCTCCCAAATACGATGCAGCATGGCCTGGTATCCAGGATATGATTGTCACAAATGCCACTCCAATAATCAATGCACCCTTGACTCTCCATGCCGTCAAGAGCGACATGATAATTCCACCACTAATTCCTAGCCACATTGTAGGAGAACGCATTTCATTATTGGCGCATGCATATACATTCCGTGCTGCCTCATCAATACTCTCCAGGGACACATTGACCCGATACGATTCATTATCAGTAGCATTTTCCACCAGGACTGTCAAATTATTCAGATCTACAATCTGTGGCGCCACATATACAGAAAGTGAGTCATTCGCAGGACATCCGCCAAGCGTTGTCAATGTCGTCCCATCAAAGACAATGACCCCAAGGTTCCGCAGCCCTGTGTATGCCAACAGCAAGCCCATACCAACCGATCCAGCAAAAGCAATACTCGCCGGCATATACCTCATAATAGCTCCTCGAGCACCAGATAATGACAAAATAATAAAAAAGAACCCTTCCAAGAAGATTGCAACCAGAGCCTGCTCGTAGGTGAGTGTCCCTTGTCCAACCACTTGGTATGCAAAATATACATTAACGCCAATACCGGGTGCCAAACCCAAGGGAAGGTTGGCAAAAAATCCTATAATAAAACAAGAAACAAGCGATGCAATCGCAGTCGCAGTCGTCAGACTCATTTTAAATGTTTCCAAACATTGACCAGCAGCTGGGTTGCTTGTGGTAAATAAACAAGCATCTCCCTGAATCTTATACTCCACATTCGTGCAAAGATCTTCTGCACTACAAGTACCTCCAGTACTTCCAATAATCTGCGGATTCAGAGCAAGCACATATACAATCATCAGAAAGGATATCGTCCCCGCCCGAACCTCTGAGGAAAACCTAGTCTTTCTATCCTTCAGCGTGAAAAATCCCCCAATCCAACTTCGTTGAGCCCAGTTGTTCAATTTTTCAAACTTATCATCCACACTTTCAACAACCGTATCTATACCATCACGAACATACGCGGCACCAAGACTCCCAGCCTGAAACCCATGTTGAGGAAGGCCAGACGTCTTGTCACGTACTTGACCAAACACACGTTGCCACCACCGTGATTTTTTTCTGCTACTGTCTATATCATCATCATCATCATATCCACCCTCTTCGACACTCGTATCACTCCTCCACCTCCCGTTCATAACGTTTCCTACGTCCTTGGTTTACTAATTATAAACGTGCACTACAATTCGTCAATGGTTACGAGTAGAGATTGTCTCTCCCGAGCATATATAGTAGAAAGAGTTTGTTTTACACCAGAATTGCCGTGGGCAAAACCGTGTCGCAGAGAGACATCTTTTCAGGCAGGTAACCTTCAAGGGTTTTACAATGGTGCGACGACTCCTCCAAGTAAAGCACGCGTGTCTTTTCTATACTACATGTATGTCATAATAATTAATTAATGGATTAGTTGTAGTTAATGACAAAAGTGGTGTAATGTGTCATCAAGTGCCTGTGCATCATAGTCACCTGTAATAACACACTGTCCAAGATCTCCTCTCAAAAGAATCAATCGAACGGTACCATCCTGAACTTTCTTATCAACAGCCATGTATGACTTGAAATCATCAACAGTCATACCTTTGGGAGGCACGACAGGAAGTTTAGATCGTGTAATCAAGTCTTGAACACGCCCATCCAGTTCTTCCGAGATCCAACCCAATCGTTTTGACATATCTGATGCCATAAGAATCCCAGTGCCAACAGCTTCTCCATGTAACCATGTACCATACCCTGAAGCAGCTTCTATAGCATGACCAAACGTATGACCAAGGTTGAGCGTGGCTCGAACACCGCCCTCCTTTTCATCCTCTGCAACCACCTCTGCCTTGTTGGCACAGCTCCTCTGAATAGCATGTGAGAATGCTTCTGGATCTCTATTCAACAGCTTTTCAATATTCTCTTCCAACCAACCAAACAAATCAGCATCACGAATCAGACCGTATTTGATAATCTCTGAGATTCCAGAAGCCAGTTCTCTGTCTGGGAGAGAATTCAACGAGGTTGTGTCAATCAGGACACACTGTGGCTGGTAGAATGCTCCAATCATGTTTTTCCCCAGAGGATGGTTCACCCCCGTCTTTCCACCTACAGAAGAATCTACCTGAGCCATCACCGTCGTAGGAACTTGGATAAAGTGAACCCCACGTTGGTATGACGCTGCAGCAAATCCAGTCATATCTCCAATCACACCACCTCCAAGAGCAACAAACGTCGTTCTCCTATCCATACGGCATTCCAGAGCCTTATCCCAGATACTAGACACCACATCCATAGTTTTATATTGCTCTCCATCCGGAAGCAAGACAACTTCAGCAGATATTCTCCCATCCCCAGTTATAGAGTTGAGGCACCTTTCCAGGTACAATGGAGCAATCGTCTCATTCGTCACCACGAGCGCAGTCTTTCCAGGAATATGCTTTCTCAACAATTCTCCTTCATCCAGAATATCCTGACCAATGTAAATAGGATACGATCGTTCCCCGAAATCCACATGTTGAATGTTCATGGTAGCTTGACACGATGGGTTCCTTCTATCCAACACGACATTCCTTCTCCCTGCGACTCTGATTCTTCCTTCTTGTTGTTGTAATGCAGTAGAAAACCTAGTCGTCGTCGATGGTATAGCAATCGTACGTCCATGTAGACAATGGTGTTGTTGTACAAGAAGAGAAGACGACATGTGGTGAAATGTTTTCTTTTCTCGTCTGTATAAAAACAGTCAATGGTGTACTCGTAGTATCTCTTACTAGAGTAATAATGTATAGTAATGTATCAGAATCTGTCTGTAGTAGTATGTTCAAGAGTTTTAATGGGTGTGGTATCTTCCAAGACAAGTGGATCTCTTTATTCCAATTCAACATGCCATCATCATTCCACCATCAAAACCAAGGGCCAATGACAGAATGTGGAATTACAAAAAGATTTGTAGTATCTTACGTATCCATACATACCAAGAGCAGTAATAGACATACATGCCGTGTCAACTGTGCCATGGGCACATGTCCACATGTGGTTGGTCGACCTCGTCTCACCGACTCGAACAAAAGCACGTGTCTCGTAGAAAGATAATACCATATGCAATAGATACACAAGACATCATTATTGGTGGGGCCATTGTTGTCTCTGTTGGGGCTGCACTGGTTCTTGGTGTACAAAAAGAGCCAGAGGTGTGTTCTAGTTGCCAAGGTTCTGGAGGGGTTGTGTGCTTTGCATGTAATGGTTCTGGTGTGATGGATTCTGATGCGGTGTCTCCAGAGATACGTGCACAAGCCCGTAGAGAGACTCTGGGTAGGAATGCAACGAAGAATGAATGTAGAGCGTGTAAAGGTGTGGGTAGACTGTTGTGTAAACAGTGTCAAGGGAGTGGGTATTCTTGATTGACAATACTACACATCAAACAATAAAGTATTCCTTGTACGAGTGAGTGGATACACATATACTTCTATATAGTCTTTGTCGTGGCGTATGTAACATGATGGTTAGTATGGGTTGTATCGTGGTGGTGCAGCTCCTCGGCCTCTGCCCCCAAATCGGCCACCACGTCCCCTGGGGCCCCGTTCTGGTCCTGGTTTCGTCGCAGAAAATGCATTGCGAACGCATCCTACGAGGTATGCAGAGGGATTTCGTACTTTTCCAGGATTTGAACGGTTGAATTCGTCAAGTACTTGATATGCCTTGTGTTCATCTCTGCGTAGCATATCCACAAGTCGATCATCAAACGAATCCAGCGAGACTTTACCAATCCAGTCGGGGTTTCCTAAAATTTCGTCGATTTTTGTTTGGAGTTGTTGAGGTAGGCTGCCTGCAGGTCCAGGTAAATTGACTCGGGGTTGGGAATATGTACCTCCTCTTGGATCGAATACTGGATTTGTATATGTTGTTCCCTGCACCGAGCTTAACAGGGATGCAGTCAAGGCTTGTGATTGATAACTCATCGACGTTGGAAGAGGTGGTGCATCGTCTCTCCGAGGGTATTTCGATGCAACATCAACAAAGATCCTGTTCACTGTGTTGAGATCGTCACCAACAGTCTTCATACGTTCCGACACCTCATTCACAACTTTGACTCCGTTTGGTGCATCCAATCCTGCCAGGAGTAGCCACGAGTTGTCGTCTAACACACTAACCAGTTTGTTTTGTTCAACGTCCCAGAGTTGTTGTAAACGTAAGGCAGCTGCTGCGTGGACATATTTGGCGTGAGGGGAAAGTGCCTGGAATTCATCCACGCGGACACCCCATTGTACCTGCTCCAAGGCGTAATGCTTCGCAGGCGCTTCTTGTGCAGGCATGATACTAGATGGAAGTAATGATGGGAATACGCCTTCTTGAGTATGTTGTGCCGTTGGGTACGTTGTGGCCGTCTGTCGTAGCGAGGTTGGGACATAGTCATACTGCGGTTTGTCACGTTCCTCATGTCTACCACCGTGCTCTCTTCTTTCCGGGCGTCGTCGATCATCATGGTTCCTTCCAAGCCTATATTTTCCTGACCTCAGTCCTGTATCAACTTCTCTCATATGTGCCATGAAATACGCAGCCATATTTCTGACACTTGCAAGATTTCTACCAGCAAAGAGTTCTACAACCAACGCCTGCACATCCCTAGGTTTCTCTGCCAGGATGCCAAGCGCTTTCCCGTCTAAATCTTCTTGACGTACCAATCGAGAATCAATGAGATCCTGAAGCAGCTCCCTTGCTTCAGGACCGATATCTTGCAAGGTTCCTCGGACAGGTCTTGTTGGGTCCTGTGCTGGCTTGCTCGTCATTCTCCGAATCATCGATGATAGGTAGGCGGAAAGATTTCGAATCTTGGACGTTCTCACCGAGTGGTCGAGCATTTTCATTGCTTCGGTCGCGTCTGGCTTGGACAAATGCCTCACCTGGTCAAGGACCCTGTCTTCTAGACTCGCTGGGTTCACCTTGGCATACTCCAAAATGAGAGCCAGGCGTTTCTTCGTACCCGTCTCAATACCATTGTATCTATGTCCACCAAGTTCCTTTTCAATCTTGACAAGCTCGTCATCATCGTCATCGTGTGCCACCTCACGCGGTCGCTTGGGGGGGCGTTCTAAAGCTTCCACCTGACCAGGAACAGCCCCCTCCTCCTCTTCAGAGGAAGGAGCCGTCTGTTGTTGTTCCCCAGTCGTATCCATCACTGGCAGCAATACGGCATCATCATCATCTTTTTCTTCCACGGCTGGTTCGGTCGGAGCAACCGCTTCTTCCGTCGGAGGAACATCATCAGTCACCTTGGCGTCTTCCTGCTGATCTTCACATGGTTCGTTTTGTTCTGCGACAGTATCATCTGCTTCCTCTTTTTTTCCCGAGGAACCTCGGGTGACTCGTCGGTTTCTCGTCTGAACCATGAATCAGAAAATCAACCTACTGAAAACTAACAACGATAGTGGGGACTCTATCAACTGATCTACTACTGCTACGTAGTTTTTTAAATGTTAATTTCTTGAATTTTCCTCATGCAGGGTACTGTGTGTGGTGAATATGAGGACGAACCAGTCTTGAGTGATGGTGCCTGAGATTTGGTGGTCGACTCGACGAGTCGACCACATTGCAATGTAGTTGGTTTCAGCCAGGTATCAGGTCTCTATTGAGAGACTTTTCTCATCTTTTCTAGAGAGAATTCACAAGTCAATTACTCCTCAAGTAGTAACTATGGATCTCCTTCATAGTAAATCTTCTCTCCTGTATGTTCACTGTCGGCAGTTGAGCGTTCTATTTCAGACATTGCCTGCTGAACTGGACGGATAGCCTTCCTAGTTGCTCTCAACTCGTTGTCCACTCCTGCATTGCTTTCCCTTTTTCTTACCTCCTTTATACATGGCCTTGCATCGGCCTGGTGAGCTGTCGTAATCACTGTTTGTGGTGGGATATAGCTCGGTGGTCGCCCTGCCTTTGTGCTTCCCACACAGAGTGGGCTCTCCTGTATGTTCAAGATCATCGGATCTCCTCGCCACCCTTTCAGGTCCTAGATCAATTGTGATTGGTGACGGTGGCCTGTCAGAGGAGGAATTACTTTCCAAATTCTGAATGGATGAACTTCCCTTTACCGCCGGAGTTTGTAAATCCCCTTCCAATGCACAGGCATCATTGATGGTGGGATGTACGCGCAACACGGTAGTACATTGCCCATGCGGGCATTCAAAAAGGTTTTTGAGAATACATGCACACCATAGAGTGTCCCACGGCCATGTAATTCTTTGATCCTATCCTGAGTAATTATTCAATGAGACCTCCATGGAGCACTGGCGAGTGATGTACCCATGATGCCACATTGATGCCTGAGGGCTATGCTCCAAGTAATAGCATGGCCCTCATGAAGAACACACGAGAAATCCGGGGCATGGATTTCTGCATCAAAGTATTTCATCAGAAAGAATCTTTCTGCATTAGTGATTGTGAATGTGCATGTGGCCATGTAGTCCGTTCCATTGACTATTTGGGAGCATGCATGGGAAACCTTAACCTTGAGAATTTGTACAAAACATGATGATCACTTGAAGAAACAATCATCTTGCACAGTCAACAGGAAGAGTGAAATCTAGTATCCACTGGATTAGTCTGATCTGAGCAAAAACCTCAACATAGATTTTAGTCCCCGTGTTGGTCTGAAAGAAGGAAGACGTGTTCCTGCTTGCAGGAAAGTAAAGTTACTTATCGTCGCGCGACACCCTGAATTTTTGAAGTAACTTTTTAGGAAAATTTAGGCACGATGCGCATCGATGCTGCATGCAGCCACCCCATTTCATATAAAGAAATGACACCTCTCGTCGAGCATTAGTTATTACACATACATTCCTTTTTATGACAATGTATACAGCAATGGCTACCAATACAATGACATCAGGTATGTGGTTTGTGCTCTCCTCTTGTCCTGCTCTTGGCACCGACAATTGGGCCACCTTGTATCCCAGCTAGAGACAAGATGTTCCATTAATTATATACTAGATACGTATATATAACAAGGGAATGTCTCAGATTGACGCACATTCCATTGCCTGTCGATAGCTGGCGTGTCGCGTAGATGCAGCAGTAATGGGGACACGGGCTGCGTTGAGGCAATGGTCGTCCTGGGATAGCACATTGTGACTTATGTATCATATTAATTGATTATATGATGAATTCTACAAAATACGTGACGTGTTGGTCCACCTTGCCGCGTGGTAGAGTTTGTCCGCCGGTTTGCTTCTGGAAATCCCTGGAAGGTTTCTGACGTTGGTGCCCTGTCTTTTGTGTAGGTTTCAAGTCTGTGGCTCAGCGCCCACAGCAGCGCCGCGCTTCTTTGGGAAGGAACAGATCTGTTCTTGTCACCAGAGCTGCCAAAGAACTCCATTTCAACGCAAACGGAGAAGCTTTGAAGAAGATGCAGACCGGTGTTGATAAGCTTGCTTCTGTTGTTGGAGTGACTCTTGGACCAAAGGGACGTAACGTTGTGCTTGAGTCCAAATACGGATCTCCAAAGATTGTGAATGATGGAGTGACAGTTGCACGTGAAGTGGAGCTCGAGGATCCAGTTGAAAACATTGGAGCCATGTTGGTGAGACAGGCAGCCTCAAAGACAAACGATCTTGCTGGAGATGGAACAACCACTGCCACCATCTTGTCGGCTGCTATGATTGCCGAAGGAATGAAAATTGTCATGTCTGGAGTGAACCCAGTCCAGCTTATTAGGGGTATGGAGAAGACTGTGGAGTTCCTTGTCAAGGAATTGAAGGAAATCTCCACCGAGGTGTCTGATGAGGCCCTTGCTGACGTAGCCACCGTGTCTGCTGGTGGTAACGAAAAGGTTGGTGAGTTGATCCAGAGCGCCATGGCTCGTGTTGGACGCCAGGGTGTGGTCACCATGGAGGAGTCCAAGACTGCTGAAGACTCTCTTACCGTTGTGGAGGGTATGCAGTTTGATAGAGGGTACATCTCTCCATACTTTGTCACTGATCCAGAGAGAATGGTTGCCGAGTATGAGAACTGCAAAATTATCATGGTTGACAAGAAGATTTCCACTGCCCGTGATATGATTGGAATTTTGGAGGGTGCCATTCGTGGGGGATATCCACTTTTGATCATGGCTGAGGATATTGAACAGGAAGCCTTGGCTACCCTTGTCGTCAACAAGCTCAGAGGAACTCTTAAAGTGGTTGCTGTTAAAGCTCCTGGATTCGGAGAGAGAAAGACATCTTATCTCGAAGATATTGCCATCTTGACTGGTGGACAGATGGTCAAGGAAGAGCTTGGCATTAACCTTGAGACATGTGACGAAAGTGTTTTGGGAACTGCTGCCAAGGTTGTCGTCAGCAAAGAGTCCATCACCATTGTTGGAGATGGTTCTTCTCAGGCTGATGTAGAGGCTCGTGTGAAACAAATCAGAAACTTGGTTGCCAACACAGAGCAGGAGTATGAGAAGGAAAAGTTGAATGAGCGTATTGCACGCCTCTCTGGAGGAGTTGCAGTCATCCAGGTCGGTGCTCAGACCGAGACAGAGTTGAAAGAAAAGAAGCTCCGTGTTGAGGATGCTTTGAATGCCACAAAGGCTGCTGTCGAGGAGGGTATTGTCACTGGTGGAGGCTGCACTCTCCTTCGCCTCTCTGGAAAGGTTGATTCATTCAAGGATACCTTGGTGAATGAGGAGCAGAAAATGGGAGCTGATGTGGTCAAACGTGCTCTGCCATACTCCTTAAAGCTTATTGCCTCTAATGCTGGTGACAATGGATCTGTGGTGATGCAAAAAGTTCTCGAGGCTAAATCTGATAACTTTGGATACAATGCTGCCACTGGAGAGTTCACTGATCTTTTGAAGGCAGGAATTATTGATCCAACCAAGGTCGTTAGATGTGCATTGGAGAACTCCACATCTGTTGCACGTACATTCTTAATGTCTGATGTTGTTGTTACTGCCATTCCCGAGCCAGAGGCACCAGTTCAGCCAGGTATGGATGCCATGGGTGGATATTAAACACTAAATTTAATCATGGAACCATGAACAATTTATTATAGTATCATTGTAAAGCGCAAATATATATGATGTTACACAATGTCAATAGTCAGCATTTATATCGAATTCAGGGAATTCATCAGAGTCAGACTTGGCCTCAGGCTGTTGCCCTTTGGGTGCGCAGCTTTCGATGGCTCTTTTCATATAATCAACCAAGCCCAAAGCTAATTGTGGTAAGTGGTCAACCTTTTTGGATCCATGTGTATGATATGCTTCGGCATTTTCTGCAATCTGCTCAACGTCTTGAATGAATTCTTCAACAGAGTGGTACTTTCTTCGTGATGCCTTTTCTCTCACTGTCTGCAAGTATAATTCCTTATCCCTGGGGACAAAATCATTGTAATCTGTATAGAAACCTTTGGGGACTGGGTAAAAGAACGTATAATAGTATGTATCCAAACCTTGCTTTCTGTAGCCTTCTGCATCCTTCTTTGCTTGATCTAAGCATTGGAGAATGGCAGAATTCATGGCTGCATTTGCACTGGCAGGTTTACTCTTCTTTGGTCGTGCAGGCTTTTCGTCATCCTCAAAGTCGTCATACCCAGTAAGTTCTGAGTACGAATACGCTTTGGAACCTTTACTAGCCCTGCGGCTGCTGGTTCTCGTGGGCACGGCAGCAGTTGGTACATATGCATCGTCATCATCATCTTCTTCAAAGTCGTCTTCATCCTGGTAGGAACGCTTTTTTATTACTCTGCCACGCTTCGAAGTTGTGCGTTTAAGTGACAACGACACCTTTCGTTTTGGTTCCATAAAGTCCTCATCTTGCTCTGTAACTTTGTAATCTTCATCACTTCCATCTCCCTCCATGTCTCCCAAGTATGGTGTGTAAGACACTTGCCTTGCCCTCGCCCTTCGGCCTTGCAATTCTCCCTGATTGTCGTCCTCATCGTTGAAATCCTCCATGTTAAATTCTGGTATTTCCTCATCTTTTGGAGGAGGGGGAGGAGGCTTTGGTTTTGGTTTTGGTTTTGGTTTTGGCTTGGATACCTTCACAGGCTTTGGCTTGGTGACGTTTGGTTCTTTTTTGAATTGCAAAGCTTCAAGCTCCTCTGGATGAGCTTGGATATCTCCTTCCATTAAGTCGAACTCTGGAGCATATTCTTCCTCTTCTTCTTGGTACGATTCATCAGATATATTATCCCATTCATCTTCACCTATTTCATCTTCTCCATATGTCTTAACCTTCCTAGTCCTCCTACTTGGACGGCTTGCAGAAATAGTGTTTTCCATTTCCATGGCTTCCAAATCTTCAACCTCGAAATCTTCCACTGAAGGTCTTCCTCTTCCTCTTCCACGGATTCGACCCCTCCCTCTTTCATGTCCTCCCCTTGAGCCTCTACCACCTCTTGACCCTCTGCCACCTCTCAAGCCTCTGCCACCCCTTGAACCTCTACCTCCCCTTGAGCCCCTTCCACGAGAATGTCCTTTGCTCTTTGCTGCAGCATAGCCAAGCTTCTTGATTTTTCCCTCCACGTAAGGTTTGTATTTGATTTCACGCGTCCCAAACTCAAATGCTTTCATTGATCCATCATCTTTAGGATAAAGTGAGCCAAGCATATATGGTCTGTCTCTTCCACCATATGTTACTTCTTTAATTTTCACCCACGAGCCAGTCTCACCATCCATGTTTGCCTTCAACTGAAAGACTTCCCTACGAATACGTCTTGTCTTTCCAGGAATGAGCTTTTGACCTTCAAGACCAGTCGTTTTAGTGTTGTCCTCTTCCGGTTCTTGCTGCTTTGTCTCTGACACACCAGGTGGGCCATCAATCAAACCTTCTGCCCTCATTTCCTCGAGGTGTTTGGCTTCATCCATCAACGAAGACGACGAATCCTTTTTATTCCGCTCTTTCTCCATCTCATCATCGCTGGCATCTTCAAGTTCGGCTCTTAATTCTGCCTCCAAGTCATCCTGGGCACCCAGGTCATCTGCTGCTGTATCATTTAAAAAGTCAACCTGCTTGTTAAAAATCTCCTGTGCTCTCTCGCGGTAACGCTTCTGTAACTCAATAATGGTCAATTTTTGTTGTCTAACAAATTTTCCTACTCCTAAAACCGCGCCGTCCGCTGCTGAAGCATTTGCAAGCTGTCTCACCAAATCTATTCGGGTCCATCTTGCTAGAGGCTCGATTTCTGAAGCTTCCAGACCAAACTCCATGAGCTTTTTCTTTGCCTGATCGGTTGTCATCCTTCGAAGATCTGCATCAGTTCCTTGGACCTTGCTGTTTTTTCCTTTATTTGACTGGCGCGAATCATCAACACCAGTGCTTTTATGGCGAACATCTCTGATAAAGGAATATCCTGTTCCTCTCCCAGTTGGATCTCCTGGACCGTGTAATCTCATTGTGGCTCTTCCTTCTCTATGCGATGTGACAAAAGCATCTGATAAAGACCAAGGAGCTGTCTGAAGAGCGTGCTCTACAGCTTTTGCTGCCATCTGAACATCAGGATCATCTGGAAGCATTTCTGCTGCTAACCGAAGCTTCTCTGGTACAACACCACCAAAAGCATCGTTGTTGTAAATACCACGTTGCTTTAAACGAACTTGTGCAGCAGCTGTAGCTTCAGTGACACAAGCGTCTTCAGGAGACACCATTTTCCTCAATTCTGCCTCTGTGGGGATTCTGGCATTATGGGCAAGCATATACAGTTCTTCTTCGCCCCGTTTTTCCAATAGTCTCAGGTTAATCTCTTTGAAGAACATGCGTATCATATTAATAGGTCTCGATCGAAACATTTGCGCGGTTTTCAGCAAACTAACACAGGGAATTTCTTGTGGTATAGGCTTCCCTGCAATAACAGCCTGGGTTTGAGCCTTTTCTATCCTTGCCTGCTCTGTTCTCAGCGTTCTCATCACATACACCTGGATTCTTCGTTCATGAAGATTTTTCAATAACCTTGTGTTTGGTGGAGGGATGCGATACATTGGCAGCTCTTGTCCACAGATATACGTTCCGGTGACCTCTCTAATCCTCATTGAACCAGCTATAGACCTGGTTATCAAGAAATCTGAAGATTTAGATTCATACGGATGCGCAGGACAGGTGGCAATTCCCGTCTCAAATGCTAGTTGGTGCTTTCCAAGAGGAATCTGACCCAAAAATGGAGATTCATCTTCGTCTCCTAGTGCATGCACAGCACCAGTCTGCCATTTTTTGCCACTCTTCTCTGCTCTCTTTTTCAGGGCCATAAATCCTTGATCAGATGGTGTCTTTCTTCTATAATACGTTGTTAGCTTTGCCCCCATACCTTGGTGATTCAACAACATAGGGAATTCTTCCATGTACTCTACAAGGTATATGTTACCACAATTGCTAGCTTTGATCTCGTCTCTATTAGAAAAGGCAAATGGGGGACGCAAAAGGCTGGTGCTCAACCCTTCTGGAATCTGGCATGCATCTTTAGTCTTGAACCAGTCAACATCATGAAATACAACCACTATTCCAATCCCGGAGGATTCACTTCTATTGAATATTGGATCATCAAGGCTTGCAGTACCAGGGACTTCAGTAGGCGGATTACCTGGAATGTAAAACTTTGGATGTATACTTTTCGCCAGCTTGGACAAGTCTGACGAAAACATCCATTGTTTTGACATTGTGGTCCATAGAGATTCTACCTGAATGCCTGCTGGATCCTCAACTTTAAAGGTTTTTTGTGACACCTGTGGAAACAATGTCCAAACACTTACCCTAACATATTGCACATTCCCTGGCTGTCTGATCGATTTCTTCTCCAAGGGACCAAAAACAGACCTTGGCCTATGCCAAAGAATTGCCTGACTCTCGGAAAGATTTACAGGGATTGTCCAGAGCTGGGTTGCAAACTTTGAATGATACACTGCTCTGCCCTTGGTTCCCTTTCTCTTTGGAGCTGCAAAATAAATGTCATCCTTGCTAACATTGATGGCATTGAGCAATTCTTTCGGATCTTTTATATTTTCTACATCAGGAATATCCTCTGGCTCCGGTATAGCCTCCATTATAAATGAAGAAGCATTATTCTTCAACACAGGTTCAACAGTTCCCTCTTTATCAAAGACAAGGCTAGGGTCATTCAAGTCATAGAAAAATTTGGAAGGTCCTCTTGACCAAGTTGTGACATTTTGAATCGATTTCACACTTTCTACAGGTCCTTCGAGATCATCAAGATATTGTCTGAGGTATGGAATCACGCCCAACACATTGCTAGATTCCCCAATCTTGCTTGGACCCTCGTCTGCCATCATTGCAGCATGTTGGCTCTGGTTCTGGACCCTGCCCAGAGTTGCCCAGCCCTTTATCTTCTTACCATGCAGAGCATACGTAATTCCTAAAGGATCCTCTACAAGAGACTCATGTGTCTCATCCTCTGTTTCTGTTTCATGCTCAGAATCCTGAGGGCCAAGGCCCTCTTTGCAAGGCTGTCTTCTTGACATCCAATTCCAGCTCCTCTGATACACTGGCTCGTAAACATAATCAGGAATTGTGGGAAAGTTGAACCGATGTTTCTCTTCTTTATCTCGCTCCTCGTGAGTTTTCACAGGTTTCTCCTTTGCGGTGGCTTCTTCTTGTATGGTCCCCACCTGCTCATCTTCCTCTTCCTCCTGTTCCACCCCATCCCTTTCCCCTTCCTCATCTTCAGAAGCACCGTACTCTTGAGCATCATCATCAATTCTATCATCCTCTTCTACTCTATCCTCACCTGGAATCCATAGAGATTTTGCATGCCCAGTCTTTTCAATCTTCTTTCTATCAGCAAGATAGAGTTCCTCCTGTGTATCTACCGCCACCATATCCTCTGGTATCCATTTTTCCCTCGGATTCCTCCTCATGACTATATTTCGTACGTTTCCGTCACTATCCTCAACAACAACCAAAGATCGAAACAAGTCGGAAAAATTAAGCAGCGAGTCCCCATCTTCAGAGTAGCCCAGCAACGGCAACTGAATGCCAAACTTGTGCGCTTCCGCTGCCTGATTTTCTTTCGTAATTTTCAATCTATCAGGAACTTTGACATGGCGTTGTACGTTCACATCATCATCACTCACTGCATCATAGTCTTCAAATTCAGCCTCAGCATGTTGACCGTCATCAATCAGCTCATCTTCATCCATAAAATCCTCAGCATCCCCAAGGTGTTGCGGAGCAGCCGCATCAAATTCCTTTGCATCTTTCTGCTGCTTGGAAGCATCTTCTGCAGTCACTAATTCATCATTGCCGACAACGTTCAAAACACCTTTTTGCTTATTGAAGTTTGCCAGCTGCCTCAAGACACCCTGCACAAAGAATCATTCTCCTGTCAGAGATACATATCCAATAATACCATGAAATTCCCATTTTCTAACAGTCCATCGACCAGAACCCACAGGGACAGAACGTGTCACCACCAAGGAGAGACGAATGGTCTGACACAGGAAACAGCACGCACCTTATCGAGCTCGTATTCATCTTCCAATTCATTATCTTCACCAACATTACCAAACAAAAATCCCAGCATGGGGTCCTCATTGCCCTCCATATCTGCCTCTTTGTTGTTCCACACGACTGCAGGATGTGATTCCTTCGAAGGAAGTCCCTTCAGTCTTTGGTTGGTTTGTCAAATTTGACGTTTCCTAGAGAACCACCATGACTTTTGTTTGTTTGTTTGTTTGTTTGTTTGTTGTATATTACATATAATAGTGGTATCTGCTACCAGTGGTATACAAGGATTTGTTTGTTTCTTGTTTCCATCATGGACCATGCAAGATCTCAGACCCTATACAGTATCTCCTCATATATACGAGTAAGATTCCCATCGTACTATATATCAATACGCAACAATACTACTACTTACAAAAGCTATACACCATCATGGTCATTCGAGAGTGAAAAATTGTCATTGTTACTTGTACGACTGTCATTGTTTCATAGAATTTCGGGCCATTCCCAAAATAGCCTCGACATCTGCATCCTCTTTATTCCTCTTCATATTCCTCCATTTATCTTTCAAATCTACTTGAGTACGGTTCACCAGAATATCTCCATGTTCCCGTAGAATCTTGGCCCAAGAACCTGGACCATATTTAAAAAGCCCTGCTTTCAACACAGCAACTTCCTCTTGACTCCACCATCTATTTGGCCGCCGTTTCACACCCGTGGTATTTCCACGTTGCTTAGAATCTTTCGATGACGTTGGTACGTCTTCCTTGGCCTCGTGATCTTCCTCTGTTGGAGTCGAGAACCCTTTTTGAAGCATGAGCAGTACATTCTCTACAGACTGTTGTTTAGATGCGTTGCTCGTTCCAGGATTACCCAAGAACTCTTTCGCTGTCCCAAGAATATCTAGTACTGAAGATCCATCATGCACAGAGCTGGGATCATCCCGAGCCCGTGATATGATACCATTTGCCATCCCGATGACATCCATGAGCCTCCCATGATCATTATTATTCACCATATCCATATTGTCATGCTGCCGATGAGATATATCTTCAGCAGTCTTCATGCGTGAGAGATTCGAAACTCGTCTTGAACTGGAACTATGCAGATTGTTATATGCACCAGATGATGCATCTTCCAACACTGCATCAATCACTGGCACACCCAACACATGAAGACACGAATTTACATACGAGTCAACACGTTGCAGAATATCAGGAACAGATATTCTTTCCATAATTTCGTTCCTACGATGCGCATCTTTCGCAGCCTGTAAACAATCGTCATACCGAGATTGTTCCACTGGCAGGACCTGAGACCCAAACACCTCCAGGACCCGTCTCCGTCTCCCTACGACGGTATCACCCGGGGTACCAGCCCAGAGCTGCATCACTATAGCTGTCTTGACATCCATAACCAAAAGTGGTTCAGGCATGAGACTTACAATGTCTGACTGCGGAGTGCCATCCAAGTCATCCCTGGCCCAAGACCTGGCAAGGCTCGCGAGGGTTTCTAGGGCCTCGACAGTTTCAAAGGTCAAGGACTCTTGTCGTTTCAATCGGTGCAGGAATATCCTACATTTGAATGAATATGGAAAGTTTCCACATAATAAAGAATTCCAGGAGAGATTGGCCATGAATGTCATCAACGAGTTGCTGTTGACTTTGCTCGAACTAAGCAATTTCTCAAGGCACCAAAGGAGGGCTAGGTCCTCTCCATCCCTTTGGCCACCAGAAGGCATCCTTATGTCTTCCTCTTAAGACATGCTACATGTATACATATATATATATGAAACAAGAGAAATCGTTGTATCGAGAGAGTATATTAGATGCTATAGCATTCGAGTCACTACAAGGGAAGAATCCCTTGCAATGGCAATGCCCTAGGACTTTGACCTAGCTCGCTCATGAGCTCACTTGAGCGAGTTGCAACAACTCATGAGTCACTCTGCTCTGGTACGTACGTACATTGCATGATCTTTTGATATGTAGTATAGTATGACAACACCTGCTACAGCAGCATGCATGCATGCATGTATGTATGTATGTATGTACCCTAGGTAAACCCTTTCTATGTATACCTGCTACAGTAGGTCATGCATGACCTATATAGGGTACTGCTGCTGCCATGTATTCATGAGTTCAAGGTCATTGACCGAGCAACACGTAACAATGTGTATTACAAATACATAATACTATATAACAACGACAACAACTAGTACCTAGACAGTAGTAGTAGTAGCAGCCGTTTCTGTCTCTTCTTGTGGTTTAGGTGGTGGTGCCTTTGTAACATATCCAGATGCAAATCCATGAAGTACCACACTGACTATCAACAAACAAAAGTTTGTCCATAAAAGAACGACAGCAACCCCAAATGAACAACTACTATTGAACCCATACCAATCATCACATGTGTCCAGGATCTCACTCAAACTTGCCTCTGGTTTTGCAGTGTTGCAGGCTGCAGAGATGAGCGTCAGAACCCACGCAAATGCATCCAAACCAACTTTTGTAAGATGTAAGCTTCGAACGTGACCTTTTCCACAGCTTGTCATACACCCTAGAATGCTCGTTGCGAGCAAGAGCAAGAAACAGATGACTGCAAATGCAATCCCAAGATCAAGATACCAGGGAGATTCGCCATACATCTCTGAAATCGGGTAGGCGAAGAATCCTGTAATAAGAAGAAAGAAGAAACATGCGAGGATGTCGATTCCCAACGCAATGCCAGAAAAGATGGCGACAGGTCCACTCATAGTGTGTGCTTGTGGTGGCGACTCGACTCTTGCAAGAGTTTCTCAATTCACGTTCCAACGTGGTACTGATTAATGTCCAAATCCCACCGACAGATTTGTCTCTGTATATATTTACTACTACTATGTGTTGGTTGTTATTAGAAATCAATCAATCCATCAATCAGTGAGTGAGTGAGATTTAAGGCGGATAAGAAATGGTGCAATCAGGATGACGTTCGTGATATCACGGCATCGATGCCGCCTTGATCAATCGAATTGGCTTCAGCAGCCAGGCTTGGCTTGCCTCTATCTGATATATAGTTGTGATTCTCTCGTTGCTTTTATATACAATGGTATATGTTCATAGACATGGTACAGTAGTAGTAGTAGTAGTACATGGTATGCTACTGTGCTACTGGTTTGAGATACCATCATGGTGCCTAGATTGTATTGCTTGTGATGTATCAGTGTTCTGACCTACTGCTACTACTACTGCTGCTGCTACCATGGCAGGTATGTCTCTCGTACATCTCGTATGTATACAACCACGTACGTACACATGATGAATTGAACAATGATGAATCCTTGCATGCATGTAGATACTATATACGTACCGGTATATATGCATGGCATGTGCATGTGCAAAACTGGGTCATCAATTTTAGTTTTTTTACTGACATGCTCACATGCATGTGCTCGAGTACATATATTATACAACTGTATTATTAAATTAAATAATAAAAATAAATTGCATAATGTCCTATTTCATAGCAATACGCTACGGAGGGTTGGCAACGTCTTGACATTTTCTTCTCAATTCATTTCAATCAAAAGATACATCAAGAAACGTACCATACCATACTATTATCAACATTTATAAACATAATAGAAGGATGGATAACAATCAGCAACAGACTGATGCGACCCTCGTTCGAGTCGAAGCGAATGATTGCTTGATTCGGGACTCTCAAAAGATTGCTGGGTTGCAGCATACGGAGAAATTCACACGCGGATTAGATAGTGTCGTGGAAACGTTATTGCCGTTTCATGTGCTGCATAGGAAGAGCGTGTTGGACGAAGATTATGACTGTGCACAAGGTTTGGGAGGTCGACAGGGTGATGGGACATCTGGCTTTCGACGAATGCTGGGATGTCGGAATGAGATATGGGAGGCACGTATGTTGAAGAAAGCGTCGCGGGTGCGACGTCGATTGGCCAAATTGGCTCGACGTGTGAAGGATTTGGAAGGGTTGGAGTTGGGTCGGGGGTCAGATATTTGTGAACTTGTGTTACATGTGGGGGATGCGTCGGTGCAGGAATATCGGCTGCAGTGTAAACAAGATGAAGAATTGAAGAAGAGAGCGGAGGAAGAAAAGGAGCGGCGACTTGCGGAACGACGGGCGTTGGAGGAACGTATGGCCAAGGAGGAGGCAGCTCGCAAACAGAGAGAAATAGAGTTGAAGCAAAGGCACGAGGCACAGCTTGAGCAGCTTGCAAAGCAGGAGCAGGAGACGAAATCTGGAACTCTAAAGCTCAAGCTGTCGAGGCCGTCTTCCAGTAAAATGCAGAATCCTAGTAGTTTGTCGGTACCAGCCATGTCAGAGGATATCATGACAGATGCTATAGGAGATACGCATGGTGTTTCTGATAGTAGGGCAATGTCAACAGAGATAGGGGATGAAGTATCTCATCAAATTAAGGATAGTGTGGCGGGTACATCGTCGTCTTCGTCGTCTTCGGGTGATGAGGAGGAAAAGGTGGACAAGCCACAGCAGCAGCAGGTCAAGCTTGGGGCAAGTCAGGCAGGCAAGTTTAAACTGTATGCCATGCTTCAAAAGAAAAAGCAAGGCCAATAAATAATATATTATGTAGTAATACATGGTAGTATTTATAATTCTTTAACAACACAACGATCTACGAGTTCCTCTACTATTGTATTCTCCTGTTGTTGTTCTTTTCCTTCTTCTTCTTTGTCTTGTTGTTGGAGGCCATCCTGAAGGAAAAACTCTGCAGCACCTTCCAGAGCTTCACATACTACCGGATTCTCTTCGTCTTCGTATCCTTTTTTCAATAAATCTACTGCATTCATCTTCCAAAGTTTCGTTCTCACAATATCAGATTTCGTCAAACAATAAACGCCTTCTGCCAAGAGTTCACGCACATCGTCTCCAGCCTTTTTCTTACTACACCCAGTACCACACAGCAGTGCCAATATCGCATTCAAGGCATCCTCTTCATCTGCTATATCCTTCTCCGTTCCATCCTCTTCACAACATAGAAAACAATTCTTGATCGCACCCGCACATCCCATTCTCCGCAGGGCATTTGGAGAATCTATCTGAGAAGCCAGTGCCTGGAGTGCTCCTCTTCCGGGCTCGAGAACCACCTTTCGTCCCTCTTTAAATACTGTCGCATTCGGCAAGATGGAAGCAACATGTTCATATACATCACCTATAGTACTATCAACGGGAGATAAGAAATATCCAAGCAAGAAGGCCAGGTGCAGTCCTTCCTTTGCTCCTTGACCCACCTGCAGCAGCTGCTCGGCACCCCTCTCTTCTGATGTGATATTCGCCAGCAGCATGACCAGCAACTGTTCATTCCCCGGACATACTCGTTCTCTCAAGTAATCCATACATCTATTACACACATTCATATCCAAAAGGGTTTCCAACACACGAGGCTCTTGTGACATGTTGACAAGAGACGTCAGAGCTGTCTTGGACAGAGTCTTGTCCTTGGCGACATACTGCCACAGGGCTGGGATCAAGACATCACGCTTATCTGCGAGCTTTTGGATAATTTGCTGCTCAACAGTTAATCCTAGTATTAATTTTAATGCATGCAGTTGAATTTTAATCTCATCGTGATTCAGAAAATCAACCAAGTCGTCAATGTCTTGTTGAGCAATGGAAGGCTGTTCTGCATGCTCTTGCTCGTCAACTCGTTCACCATCATCAACCATGATGCATGTCTTTGTTGCAGTATAGAAATTTTCTTTTTAAATCTATCAGAATCAAAAAGATTTTTAAAACATGATGATGATGATGACAAGATTGTAGGGAGCCATCCTACACTTGCCAATTGGCACTTGACTCTCGTGCCAGAAGGATGACATGGCATGGTTGTTCATTCCCATCAAAGACTTTGTTTGATGGGATGAAAAGTCAAACTGCAACCTACCACACACGCACCCACTCATCTGGATACAGTGTCTGATGATTGATACCGATGAGTCGTATTTTTCACGACCTATACATAAAATCTCGAATTAAGACATTCTAGTAGTTGACGACCATGAATGCAGTAGTCGCACAGACCAGCACTGCCAAGGTATCTACCCTGAGCAGCCTCACTGGCATGGCCTCACAGCGCCACAATGCCTTGCCTCTTAGAGCATCTGGATTGTCTCTTCAGAATAGACAAACACAATGTGCTATTATGGTGCAGCGCAGAATGCAGTCCATGCGTGTGAGTGCAGCGGCTGTCGACCTGGAGGCGCTCGAGGCGGAGAATGTTGCTGACGTTGCCCCAGTTGTAGGAGCCGAGCTAAAGCGCAGAAATGTATCCCGAAGATATAAGACAGAATTTTCCAAGGTTCCAGGAAAGTCAACTGCTCTGCCACCAAAGGAGGCTATTGAACTTGTCTTGTCCACAGCCTCTGCCAAGTTCACAGAGACTGTAGAGTTGCACGCCAAGCTCAACATTGATCCCAAGTACGCCGATCAGCAGCTCCGTGCTACTGTTTCTTTGCCAAAGGGAACCGGAAAGACTTCTCGTGTGGCTGTTGTCTGCCAGGGTGATAATGAAAAGATTGCTCAAGAGGCTGGGGCTGATTATGCTGGAGGTGAGGATTTGATCAAGCAGATTGAGGAAGGATTGATGGACTTTGATAAATTGGTGGCAACACCAGATATGATGCCAAAGATTGCAAAGCTTGGTCGCCAGTTGGGTCCAAGAGGATTGATGCCAAATCCAAAGGCAGGAACTGTGACTACTGATGTTGCAGCTGCAGTGAAGGACTTCAAGGGAGGAAAAGTAGAATACAGAGCTGACAAGGCAGGAAACGTGCACGTCGGATTCGGAAAGGCATCATTCTCTGCCGACGATTTGGTAGAGAATCTCAAGGCTCTTCAGGAGAGCATGGACTCAAACAGACCAGCTGGAGCAAAGGGAGTGTTCTGGAAATCTCTCACAGTATGCTCCACCATGGGTCCAGGAGTACGTGTCAACTATGGTGCCCTCAGAGATATGGCAGCCAGCGATCAGTAAAGATCGCTAATTTTCCTCTCTAGTAGTAGCATAGGACTTTTAGTAAATAATATATAAATGTAATCATTCTTTGAGGCTATCATTGGCTAGTGTGGACTGAGTGAGATTTCATTCCATCGTTTCTCTGCAGAGCTTTGTGAACGTATTCCTTCACCATCTTCTTTCACCAAAAACGTTCCCATCGAGTTTGCTCTACTGGATTGTTCCCGATCATCATCGTATGGACTCATTTCTACATCATAGAGCAACCCAGCGTCACCGTCAGGTGTCAGGGAATTCACCATGGCACCACCCGGGACATTCTTTGTCGTTCCGTCAGAATACAATACATAGTTTTGATACGTCGGAGCAAATTGATGTACAGTATCTGTGACAACGTCACCAAGTGACATTGCATGCCCGACTGCAGTTCTTCCCAGTCCAGCTGGATAGTCAGAAGCAAACTCTTTCCATGGGAAAGCAAAGAGCATGAAGATGGCTGCAGGCAACATTTCAACAGACGTCATGAAATTCTGTACTGTATTACCATCTTCTGCAGAAGGTATCAGACCTGCCCCTACGAAAATACTAATCAATAATCCCTGCCAATATGTCAAGAAAATCACAGACTTGACCAAGATGAACTTTAAAAGAGGCCTAAACGGCTCCAACAGTTCATGGGTTCCCATGTAGAACAACAGCAAGGCATACAAAGCTACCGTATATGTAATGTTGTATATAATAGTAATCCACAAGTAGCTGCTTCCTGCTGACCAATCACCTTCAACATAGTACCCAGTTGCATACAGAACTAATGTCAGCACCGCCAAGATGGGCTTGAGGAACACAAACTGCAACGCCCCTCGTTTCACATTTCTAATAAATTGTCCATTGACTTGCAAAGGAGGCATGCAGCAGGTGCATGCTTTCCAAGATGGCATCAACATCACCCCTTGCATTTTAATCTCCACAGCACCAGGACCACCGACATACTCCAAGCACAGAGACATAAAGTTGTAAATAATCCATGCTTCATAGCAATCTCGAATAGTAGCAATATAAATAGAGGCACTTTCAGCCAATAGAGATGCAAATGAGCATATTGCATATACTGGCACCACAAAGATTATTCGAATAATGTATCTCTGGAACATTGGTTCCGTATAATGCCTCAAGTGCTGCACAATCTGAACTATAGCAATGATGGATGATATCAGAGCACAGACTCCAGCAATCACAGCTGCACCTGTTGATGAGAAGAAGAAAGAACTTTCTTCCTCATATTCTGGACTTGGCTCTGGAAACCACGCTGTATCGTTCGTACTCATTGCTTTTTCTATGCTAGTAGTACTCGTAGTACAATGTCACATGCGAGGTGGTCAGAGGCAGGTTGTGTGTCCACCAAAAAACTTGGACATGAAATGAAACAGTTGCTACCAGTTCCTTTGATCTACTCCCACCAGTCAATTAACCACGCTTGTCTGTAATATTCTATACGACTATTATAGTATATACTACAGTTTCCGTCTCGTGTGTGACTCAGTGGAATGAAGTCCACAACCGTTGAGGCATGTAGGTAGTATACTATTTCACAGAGATTGCCCAATCAATGACTACAAAACGTCGTATAATTTCATTCTTTTCTACATACAGATGAATTTAATAACAACATAGTACTATTCGTGAATAGACACGTCTCTTTTCATCTTTTTTTTGGACAACGTTTTTTTGGTCTAGATTACTTGTTTTTTATCTTTGTTAAAAAAAAGTAATCTAGGCCTTCGTCGACGATTTAGATCGATGATGCCTGGATAGATACGATGATGAACTTCACGTACCTGATCATTACATTCAATTAGAAAGTATATTTTGCCATTTTACAATCGCAGTACGAATCTCCATCCCAATGCTTCGTAGTATCTCTTCCAGACCAGGGGTGATGCTCTCCTCCAGGTCTAGACCAACAACGGTTTCGGCTCGTTGCTCTGTGGCCCCTAGAGGACCACAGATGCAGACGTGTGCTACCAAGAATACCATCTCTGGTTTGGTTGCACCAAGAGTTGACGAGAGAAAGCGTGTGTCCGGCATCTGCAACGTCGCTCGCCCGGCCGGGTCTCAGCGCGGGGGTGATATCGTCGCCGCTGCTTCTGCTGATGGTACGTCTGAATCATGGCAAAATATGGTATATTATCTTTGTCGTGTACGCACGATACGGTTTCTGTGGGACTGTGGTTTTCTATGCGTTTTCATTGTGTACCTACAGGTGGGATTAAATGGGGTGCTGACTTGAAGAAATTGGGGACCTGCATCGCCATTGCATCGATCATGTGGGTGATTCCTCCTCCAGCAGGTGTGGCTTTGAAAGCATGGCATTTGTTGGCGATTTTCTTGGGAACCATTGCTGGAATCATCACCCAGCCACTTCCCTTGGGTGCTGTTGCAATGCTTGGTCTTGGAGCAAGCATGATGACCAACGTCTTGACATTCTCTGCTGCATTCTCTGCATTTGCGAGTGAGATTCCTTGGCTCATTGCCATTGCTTTCTGGCTTTCTGGAGGATTCATCCGCTCTGGACTTGGATCACGTATTGCGTACACAATAGTGTCCTGGTTTGGACAGACCACTCTGGGTCTGACATACTCTCTGGTGCTTGCTGAAGCTTTGCTTGCTCCAGCGATTCCTTCTGTAGCTGCTCGTGCTGGAGGATTGTTCTTGCCATTGGCCAAGGCACTCTGCTTGGCTTGTGGATCTGATCCAGAAAAGGGTACCGAGAAGAAAATGGGTGCCTACTTGATGATGACGTGCTTCTTGTGCACAACCGTCTCATCTGGTATGTTTATCACTGCGATGGCTGCAAATCCATTGGCAGTAAATTTGGCAACCGAGGCTTTGGGATCTACGATTTCATGGGGAACATGGGCCACGTCTGCCATTGTTCCAGGTCTCACATGCCTTCTCCTGACACCAGCCTTGTTGTACATTTTGTACCCACCAGAGGTCAAGGATACACCTGATGCCCCTGCAAAGGCTCAAGAAGAGTTGCAGAAGCTTGGACCTATGAGTACTGACGAAAAGATCACTGCTGCTGCCTTGGGATTGACTGTCGGCCTTTGGATTTTCGGTTCCTCAATTGGAGTGAATGCAGTTGCTGCTGCCTTGACTGGTCTTTCAATCTTGTTGATTACTGGAGTTGTCTCCTGGAAGCAGTGCCTCTCTGATAACCAAGCTTGGGATACACTGACATGGTTTGCTGCCCTTATTGCCATGGCTGCCTATTTGAACAAGTATGGTTTCATTGCCTGGTTCTCTGACAAGGTTGTTGGTCTTGTTGGAGGACTTGGATTGAGCTGGCAGGCTGCATTCGGTCTCATCACCACATTGTACTTCTACTCTCACTACTTCTTTGCTTCTGGAGCTGCTCATATTGGTGCAATGTACACTGCATTCTTGTCTGTGGCAATTGCATGTGGTACCCCAGGTCTCTTGGCAGCTCTTGCCTTGGGACAACTCTCCAACGTCATGGGATGTCTTACCACATACGGCATTGGATCCGCTCCACCTTACTATGGAACTGGATATGTTCCACAGGCAAAGTGGTACCAGTGGGGTTTCTTGTTCTCTATCGTCTACCTTTCCATCTGGCTTGGAGTTGGTGGAGCCTGGTGGAAGGTCCTCGGACTTTGGTAATTGATTGATGATTGATTGATTGACTGTCGCTTTTTTCTTCTCCGTCGGCGACTTGACTGCCGCGTGGCAATACTGTGAGTGACATTGTTTCGCTTTGTTACAAAAAAGATTCAAAACAACATGGTTTCTCTAGACTCATAATTAATTGTTTCTGGCAAACTCAAGACCCTTATCGATGGATGACTTCAACTCTGGCATCATAGCCTTCAGTCCAGCCTTTTCGTAGTCATTGAGCTCTCCGAGTCCATACACCTCTTCAACACCGTTGCGTCCCAACTTGACCTTGCTGCTGAAGTATGGCAATTCAGTCACAGATGATGCAACATAGGAGCATTCAATGACATCATCATCTCCGTTCAATCCTCTGAGGCATGCATCAGCGAACAAAGCTCCAGCATATGCCATGGACAATGTGGCGGATCCCTTTCCAGCCTTGGCCTGAACAACCTCGGTTCCTCCATCCTGTGTTCTCTTTGTCAAGGCATCAATGACATCGGCACTCAGGGCATTATTTGGGCTTGGAACAGCCTGAGAGAATAATGGGAGAATGGTGACACCAGCGTGTCCTCCAATCACTGGAATATCAACCCTCTCAACATCCACACCAGCCTTGTCGGCATAAAAGGTCTTGGCACGAACCACATCAAGAGTCGTCACTCCCAATACACGCTTCTCATCATATACTCCCATCTTTGTCAATGTCTCGGCAGCGATAGGCACAGTAGAGTTCACTGGATTGGAGATGATGTTCAGCAATGCCTTTGGGCAGTGCTTACCACATGCCTCAACCAATCCCTTGACGATTCCAGCATTAATCTTGAACAAATCATCACGAGTCATTCCTGGTTTTCTTGGAACACCAGCTGGAATAATAACAACATCAGCACCTTCCAATGCAGCTCCAAGTTCATCCTCTCCGGCATATCCCTTCACACTAGCCTTGGAGTTGATGTGAGACACATCAGCAGCGACTCCAGGAGTTCCAGCAATATCATACAGAGAAAGCTCAGAGACATATGGAGATAATTTCATCAACAATGACAATGGCTGACCAATACCACCTACACCATCAAAATATACCATATAGCATTATGCATGGTGTCATATACAGAAGCAGGGTCTCTATATGCTGGATAACGAGAGAGAGAGAGAGGAGAATTGACCAAAACGAGAGAGAGAGAGTTGACTCTCTCTCAGGGCAGCGCCTTGCCGCCGAGACAAGGCAACAATCCTCCAGCGCATCTTCCCGAATCTAACCATTATATAGAAAATATCCAATGTAAAAATACAAATGACATTGACAGAACCATACCTGCTGCTCCCAACACGGCTACCTTACGATCTGGAAGAGATCCAGAAGATGCAAAGCCTCGATTGCCGAGTTGCTTCAATGCTTCCTTTCCTGCGCGAGCCAAGGTATTCATTTTTTCAACAGATGATCTGAGAGATTTAAAGAATCTACAAAGTATTATTTCTACGAGAAGAGAGACGCGATCTAAAGATTTTCTGAGAATCTCGACGAGATACGTAACTGGTTTTTTTTTCCTCCAGAAAATCCTGCCATGGCAAATTTCCTCTTCTTCTACCCTCATGACAGCTGTTGTTGACTCGTGAATGGAACCATCATTCATCCTCTATGGTCTAGTAGGAGGAAGAGGAGTGAAAGCTCTTGATCAATGGGATGAAAACGTTGTGAAGAGAGTCTTGTGTGTTGCATGCAAGATAGAGAGACCAATATCTGGTCATACAAGCAATGCTGCTACCCACTTCGATTCATATAGTAAAACACAAATGAACAGAAATGCAGGTCGTGTATGGATCAAAATAGCGGGATAGAAGGAAAGAATACTAGGTCATGGTAAAACGGAAACAACAGCATGCACGTAGCAAAGCTACGAAAGAACAGCAGCCATCGACATCCATTGAAGATGGAAATGAACATCAACATACTTCTCAAGTTGATGATGGACAAAAGACGTCAAAGGGTACGATCGTGAATCGGTTCGAAGGCGTACCTTGGGTCCCAGCGTCAGTCGTCTCCCTGGCAAGTAGCGAGGATGGAAGTCTATGTGCCTGTCTTCGGGAGGATGGTGACTTGGAGTTGTATGATACGAGTACTGAGATGTTGATAAAGACGATCCGAGGATCTAGAGATGCAGCGCCAACGTCTCTGGTGGTGATGAAGGATGGGAAGAGTGTTCGTGGGATCCGGGCATTTATTGGAGGGATGGATGGGACTATTTCAGAGGTGGACACGCATGTTGGACGGATTGACCAAGGAGGTGTATCTGACTCACACGGAGGGGCTGTGTGGAATCTGGATATCGCTCGATTTCCATCAACAACAGAAAATGGTCAAGAGCAGTGTGCCATCGCAGCAGCATGTGATGATGGATGTGTGCGAATTTTCATAGTTGACGATGACGCTCCCGGAGTGAACTTGATGAAAAGTCTGCTTCCTGTTGATGGCAGGGTCCTGAGTGTAGCATGGCATCCAAAGAGGGACCAAAGGATGGTTGTCTCTGGTGGGACAGATGGGTGTGTGCATGTCTGGAATGTGGACTCGGCAAGGGAGGTGATGAGAATCACAGTGGATGGTATCAGTGGATCACGTGAACCTCCATGTATCTGGACAGTAAAAGTCTTGTCAGACGGCACAATCGTAAGTGGAGATAGTTTGGGTCAGGTGACATTTTGGGACGGAAGATTTGGAACCATGTTGGCAAAATTCAATCCACACGGTGCTGATATACTTGCGTTGGAAACATCTCCACAGAATGATATTGTCTTTGCATCTGGAATAGATCCAAGAATTTCGGTGTATAGGAAAACGACTGGTGCGAACGGAAAGATAGAATGGGCATACCTGTCCTCAAAACAAGAGCATGCTCTTGATGTACGGGCATTGTGTTGCTGTTGTTCAGATGCATCTTCATCCAGAGTATATAGCGCAGGAAATGATTCTATACTCGTTTCCCATTCGACTGATAGGTTTTTAAAAGAACACCCAAGGAAGGTTTCAACCACTCCTCAGAGACCATCAGTGTCTGTTGCAAGGTCTACATACATTGATGGTTGCCCTTACATCATGGCATCTGCTGTCGGTCATACAGTAGATATTTGGAAACTTCCAAAAGATCCAGAGGCTAGAGATTGTCATGATGGGGATAGATTGGAAGTACAAGAGACACCGATGCGCTTGGCACATGTAGAGAGCAAACCAGGACTGCACCTGACATCTGTGGCACTCTCCAGTGATGCCAGGTATGTGGCATGTGCAGATACAGAGCACGTTAATTGTCTAGAACTACGATCTTTAAAGGATATAGAAGAAGACGTACAAAAGAATCCATCGCTGATTCCAATCATAGACAAGGAGGATACTCTCATGCTTGGCGTGTCTGGTTCTCCATTTTCAGTAGACATTCCGTCCGGTGTCACACATGTACAGTTTATCCCTGGAACACACACTCTTGTATGTCTCTCGTACGATGGAAGCATTCGACTGGTAGATAAAGATGGATCTGAAGAGGATGGTATCATCACTATTCGAGATATTCATGATTTGAGATACAAGGCATGGTTCAAGAGAGAGGCCCAGAAATCATGTGCACGGCGGGAATATCCAATGATTGACACGTTTTCAATGAGCAATTCAGGAGATATCATGGCCATTGCGGTCATGAATAGAGTGTTTCTGGTATCCTTACAGGTGAGGAAAATAGTCACCCAGATTCCATCCCTGAAAATGACAAAAGATGGCTCTGCCATTGTCGCCCTGCAGTTTATTCAAGACGACACTCGCCTCGCTGTTGTTACTTCGAAATCTGAAGTAGGTGTCTTGGACGTGTCATCAGGGAATGTATGCCCCCTCCCAGGAGAAGGGACAGAGTCTCATCTCCATGACATACAACTGGAAGGAACTGTACTTGGTATGACTGCAAACCCAGCCATGCCATCATCTGTCATGGTATATAGCGCATATTCCCTCTGCCACGTAGATTTTAGCAAGCCCCTCGTCGACGAGGAACACGAGATATCCACACTAGGCCGTCGACCAAGGGACAAGAAAGCAAAGATGCAAGCATACAGAGCTGCCAAGGGAAGAAATTGCAGAGTCTTGACATCCCAGCACCCCATCCTTCAGACATGCAGTCTTCCTCCCGAAGCCATCCTTGTCATCCAAAAACCATGGAATCATGTCTGGAGGAAGAAATCTGCTCCTCTCTTCCGACACAAGTATGGCGGAACCTAGGAATACAAATTTGTATTGACTTGTAAAGTTTAATTAAAGTCATGACTTAAGCCAAGCTTGGCATGAATGCCCCTAATCATGATGAGCTCTTGGCGATTCTTTTCTTGGCATATACATCACAATGAATTCCAGTAGTAGTGAATTAAAACTTTTTATACTCAAGTAAAAAATATTGTACACGTTGGAGGCATTGGCAGGGGGAGAGAACGCACAGGAAGAGTGTTTTCGAAACCGAACATTTCAATGGAGTCAAGTCAGGAGGATGCATTTGACCTTGGTTGGTACGTACCATCATCAATCTATAGCAAAAAGTATCTATCTATTCATACATTCAAGAACCAGTCGTATACCAGTCGTGACAATACAAGAACAAACCGACATTATCCTCACCCGTGTATCTTTCTCTTCACACATGTGTAGGCGAGTCGTGTTCAATACATATTATTGGAATAATAATTCGACAGAACCTGGTCATGATTCGACACCATGGTGGGATGGTGTCACGTCCATGGACGTGCTTGCCGTGTCCTACGGGGTCTTGGCAGTAGTTGCTCTTGTTCAGATTATTCGAATACAAGCGAGGGTTCCAGAGTATGGGTGGACAACCCAAAAGGTATTTCATGCCCTGAATTTCATGGTGGCGTTGTTGCGAGCTGTAGCATTTGGGTGTCGTCCGGAGATTCAGCACATATCTCCTGTACTCAGGGCCCTTGTGCTAGATATCCCAGGGCTTTTATTCTTCTCCACGTATACATTATTAGTTTTATTCTGGGCAGAGATATATTATCAAGCATTGAGTAAACCAGCAGACACACTGAAGCGGTCGTTTATTTTGTGCAACGTGGTTGTGTATGGTATTGAATGTGGTGTCCTCATGTTGGGATACAGTCCGTGGGGAAGCAGCCTCTTGATACGCCTGGCAGCCCTATTTATGGCATGTGTGAGTTTCATAGCGGCATGTGCATTTGTATTATACGGAGGAAGATTATTTTTAATGCTCCAGAGATTTCCAATAGATAGCAGGGGAAGACGAAGTAAACTCCAAGAGGTTGGGCTCATCACATCAATATGTGCATCATGTTTTTTGTTCAGGAGTTTGATGGTGGCTAGGTCTGCATACAATGATGCATTTGATCTCGATGTTATGGGACATCCTGTATTGAATCTTCTATATTATAGTGGAGCAGAGATTATACCATCAGCAATGGTCTTGTATATTCTGAGAAAGTTGCCACCAAAGAAACAGCAGGTTCTTCCAGGTCGGTCCAGGAGAGTGCAAGGGTATGAGTCAATTCCAGAAGATGATCCTGATACAGCAGCAGAACATGATGATGATGATGATGATGATACACCACCACCACCACGACAGGTGGTATAGTATATAGTATCTATTTCTTTTTGACACTCTGCTGCTGCTGCTCATCTAGATGATATGCAGACACAATGGCAATGTCTCGTGTCCATCCACAGACAAATGAAAAGAAAACAAAGAGTGGAAAACACATAACAGTAGTTTATTATTATTTATAAAGATATAGCGGTAGTGTAAGAAACATGTTGACAAACCCTTTGATCAGCAAAAGAGTCCCAGTCGAGAATGTACGTTGTGACGATTCATCCAGGTGAATGAATACATCATACCATGACACTGTCTTTTACAATCATGTAGGTGAATATCAGTAGTTTTATTCAACAACAACCGTGTCGTTATTCACGATCGTTGAGGTTGAACCACCTGTGTCGATATTCTCAGTGGCTAGAAAATAGTGCACAGGTCGAGGTACAGGCTCCTATAGAAATCGCATGGGAACTATGGGAGGATAGAGAACGGATACCTACCTGGATGCCTTGGATTACAAGTGTTGTCATACAAAAAGAGAATCCTCACATGTCCAAATGGACCCTTTCTACATTCCAGTTTAATAGACAGTGGGAGTTTAGTTGGTTGGCGAGGAATATGACACCACTGAAATATCAAAAGATACACTGGAGATCAGTTCCAGGATCTTCTGGAGGATCTTTAGGTCCTATAGAAATTCAAAATCAAGGACAGATACGGTTTTTGAAAAAGGCAGAGGATGCATGTGCTGTCAAATTGACAATATCCTACGAGGTTCCCGGTGTCTTGGCCCCATTTGCAAATGTATGTACCATGTTTTGTTGCTGTTGTTGTTGTTGTTTATTTGGTTGTGTTGTTATGATTATAATTCCATCATCATCATCATCATCATCATGTGTGTGTGTGCAGTTGTTGACACCTGTTGTAGAAGGCATCCTGCAACAGGATATGGACAGGTTTGCAGCCTTTGCCACCAAAGAGTACCAATCATCATCATCATGATGATGACTGGCTATTGTTGTTTGTTTGTATATCATTTTTTTCTATTCGTACGTCTTCGAATTGTATTGCTGTAAGCAAAAGAACCCTATACCCTTTCTGAAGCAGTGTTGGATACTCTACGACGAAAGAGAAACTCCAATATTGGAGTCAAGCAAGTCATGTGTTGATGAGCATGCATATGCATATGCATATGCATGCATGCATGCATCTCTCTAGTAGAGAGAGATTGATCTACCACCATCTATAGCTAGCCAGCCAGCCATACCATGGTATCACTAGGCTATTACCAGATCATCACTCGTATTTCCTATGGTAACAAAATTATAATAATAATATATTTATAGTAGTAGTATGGTTATATAGAAAATACTAGTAATATCACCACCATGTTGGCAACTGTCTGGTCGTTTTCTCGACTGACAAAACGTCAGTCTCTCGCCAGTTGCTATTCTCTCTGGAATCATCATCATCAGTATGAACAACACAACACATTCTCAACTGATGATGATTCAAATACTTTAACAACAACAACAACAACAACAACATATCGTAGTGGAGCACTGGCTGTCAAGGTGGGAATGACCCAGGAGTGGGACCACTGGGGAGTGAGAATTCCCTTGACAGTCTTGTGGATGGACGAGTGCCAAGTGGTACAGGTAAAGACACCAGAGAAGGAGGGATACCTCGGTCTTCAGCTAGGAATTGGTTCTAAACGACGTAAACAGATTCCTGCGAGTGCCTATGGTCACTTTGTAGCTGCGGATGTCCCACCAAAACGAAAACTGAAAGAATTTAGAGTCTCTCCAGACGCAACACTGCCTGTGGGATATACACTGTCGGCTGCCCATTTCGTTCCTGGTCAGTATGTTGACGTATCTGGGACAACAATAGGAAAGGGATTTCAAGGTGTTATGAAACGGTGGGGATTTGCTGGTCAGCCAGCATCTCATGGTAATTCCTTATCTCATAGAGCTGCTGGTTCCACTGGCCAGTGCCAGGATCCAGGCAAGGTGTTTAAAGGGAAAAAGATGCCAGGGAGGATGGGAGGGAAGAGACAGACAACGCAGAATTGCCTTGTGTGGCGTGTTGATCCAATACGTAATTTGATCTATGTGAAAGGGCAGGTTCCTGGACATAAGGGTAATTTTGTAGAGATTAAGGATTCCACGCATACAAGGGTTCATCAACAGCCCGTGTTGCCAGTTCCTACGGTTGCAGGGGATTCTGATGCCCTGCATCTTCTTCATGTAGCACCCAAACCAGACAGAAATCCATTCGACATTGAACGATGATGATGATGATAATGATGATGGACAATATTTTTTTAAAATTGTGGCCCACACGTTGTTTGCATGCAAACATGCATGGTCACCGAGGTGACATGGTAGTTCAAAAGATCTCTGGCTATGTACATGTGTGAATATAAAATATTAAAAAGTATTTTAAGAGAGACTACAAAACAAAGGGCTGGTTGGACAGTACCGAGGCGGGATTGTCAGACCATTTCATTTCATAACAACAGCAACAGCAACACGTGTTGTTTTACGTCCTCGTCAATCCTACAACTAAAAGTAGTGGTATCATTACAATGATGAATATGCGTATGAATATTCGGGGACAGGTTGGGGGACAGCATACCAAGGCACTCACCATTCGCTGCCACCGTTTGTCTGCCCTTGCGTCTCCTTCTGAAGGTATGTAGGGGGATTGATGATATACATACATACATGCATGCATGCATGCATGTATGCATGACAACCTTTTTCTCCTGGCCGAGGTGGTGGTACTTCCCATCATGGTGTCTCTCACCACATGCTTTGACCAAAAAAACTATACTATATATACTGTACAGCAGGAAGGAAAGAAAAGGGAATGTTTCAGGAAGATTTATCTCTTGAGGAACAGGATCCAGAGGTTGCTGGGTTGATTAAAAATGAAAAGCAGAGACAGGTGAGGGGGCTGGAGCTGATTGCTTCGGAGAACTTTACATCGACTGCTGTGATGACTGCTGTTGGTTCCTGTATGACGAATAAATATAGTGAAGGGCTTCCTGGGGCACGGTATTATGGTGGTAATGAATATATTGATCAGATGGAACGTTTGTGTCAGTCTCGTGCTCTGGAAGCGTTCAGATTGGATGGGAATGCATGGGGTGTGAATGTGCAGACTCTGTCTGGTTCCCCTGCAAACTTTGCAGTCTATACGGCGCTGTTGCAGCCACATGATCGTATCATGGGGTTGGATCTTCCACACGGTGGTCACTTGACGCATGGTTTTATGACACCAAAGCGTAGGGTATCTGCTACATCTGTCTACTTTGAGTCCATGCCATACAGATTGGATGAATCGACTGGGTTGGTGGATTATGATGCGTTGGAGAAGAGTGCTCAATTGTTCCGTCCAAAGCTTATTATTGCTGGAGCATCTGCATACTCGAGGGATTTCGATTATGCCAGGATGAGGGAGATTGCAGACTCTGTTGGTGCGTATTTGATGGCTGATATGGCACATATTTCTGGACTGGTGGCTGCTGGTCTGGTCAAGAGTCCATTTGAATATGCCGATGTTGTGACAACAACGACACACAAGTCTCTCAGAGGACCACGTGGTGGTATGATTTTCTTCAAGAAGGATTTGGAGAGTGCCATAAACCAGGCTGTCTTTCCTGGATTGCAGGGAGGACCACACAATCATACCATTTCTGGTCTGGCAGTTGCACTCAAAGCTGCTACCCAACCAGAGTTTGTCGAGTATCAAAAACAGGTTATTGCAAATGCACAGGCCATGGCAAACAAATTGAAATCCCTTGGATATAGTATTGTTTCTGGTGGCACTGATAACCACTTGATTCTTGTAGACTTGAAGCCCTCTGGTATTGATGGAGCTCGAGTCCAGACTGTATTGGATCTTGTTTCCATTACATTGAACAAAAATAGTGTTCCAGGAGATAAATCCGCCATTGTACCAGGTGGTATCAGAGTTGGTGCTCCAGCACTGACAACACGTGGATTCAGGGAGGAAGACTTTGAAAAGGTTGCTGAATTCATCGACAGGGCTGTCCAGATTGCCAAGAAGATCAAGGAAGAGACTCCAGAGCCAGCAAAGTTGAAAGACTTTGTTGCTTTTGCCAATTCTGAAGGAGCTGGCAGAGCAGATGTGTGTGCCTTGAGAGAGGAAGTGGAAGCATATGCTTCCCAATTCCCAATGCCAGGGCTTTGATAGAAGAACCCTTGATTATTATCTAATACTGTACTGTTATTTTAACATTCGTAGTATATATCACAGCACATATGGTGACGTAATGTCGTCCGACTGTTTGGTCAACAATCGTCGTCTGGACCACTCATGAAGCGGTTCAACATCCGATTACCACGTATCGTGGCCTTATCACGACGTACTATAGCTTATTCTTCGACGAAGAATGACGTTGGGTCACTTTTGAGAAGACTTAAAGAAGGAATTGCATTTGAACAATCGAAAGGACATCAAAACTGGCCAGGACAGAATCAGATTTTTAGCGATTTTCTAAACGACACGCTTGGTTCTCTTGCAGAGATGTATACCGATTCTTTGAATCAAAATGCATTAGGGGACGTGCTAAAAAGTGCAAGAGAATACAGTTCTTTGAGAGAGAGCAAAAGGGCCAGAGTCTTGGAACAGGTGACACACGTGATTCATCAGGTGGCTGGCCAGTCTCGTGAGACAGTAGAGGACGATGTGGTGATTGATTCTGGGCTGTTGGAGGTTGATGATGTGGGAGGGTATGTTCCACTGGTCATTGATCTGGAAGCAACTGACCTCCCTGTTGAGAGGTCTCATGTTGTTGAGATATGTGTCCAACATTTGCTGTCTGGCGAGTGTTTTGAAACTCGTGTACGGCTTCCTGAACATGTGGTCATGCATAAAGATGCTGAAAAGGTTACAGGGATACGGACGGAGGATGTCAAGGGTGAGGAGATTCCTACATTCAAAGAGGTGATGGGTTTGTTTGTGGCATTTGTGGAAACACAATGCAAGAATGGAGGGACTCCTTTGTTGATTGGTCATAATATTTGGAGATATGATGTTCCTCTGTTGAAGAATAGAATGGCAGATGCTGGGTTGGAAGATTGTTTTCAAGGGTTTGATTTGCTTGATACTCTTCGCATGTCACAAGGGCTTTTGAAGAAAGAGGATGGCAACAGGTATAGCCTCCAGTCTGTGTACCATACTTTGATGGGAGAATTTCCCAAAAATATGCATAGTGCACGTGGAGATGTGTATGCTACGAGAAAAATAGTGGAGCGTATGTATCAGGGATACCTGCAACAATGTGGGGGTGAGGAGTCTCAGGACATGTGGGCAGAGTTTTTTACATACCTGAAATCTAGAAATTATATACGAGTAGGGGAGAAGAATATGGAGATAGAATCAGTCAAGACACCTGCTACTGTCGCTTCTATGTTGTCAAGGGATGACTTGTTGGATCAGGCACGAGGAGATATGTCACTGACTGAGGAAGATTTTGAATTCTGGGGGACTCAAGACAAGTCCATCTTTGCCGAACTCTCCCTGCCCATACAGTGTCTTGATTACTTTGATGCATATGAAAAGCGAAAACTAAACCAGATGCAGTGCCAGACAGTATATGATGTGCTGTATTACCTTCCAAAGGGATATGTACGTGCCTCAAGTGGGGTTTTCCCTTGTCAAGACACTACCTTTGAACAAGCAGTCGTATTGCCAGTACACTGTGAGAGATTAAAAGTGGTGAGAGGTAAATTTCATATCCTACAAGCTGAATTTAGGTGTCTGGATCATCAATTGTCCAGGAATGAGACATGGAGAAACCCATTGCTAGAGTACAAAGTATTCCGAAGGGGTAAAAGTGCCCAATGGGCAATAGCCAAGGAGGAGGAGCGTCTCAAATCCATGGGAGACGTGTTTGGAATCTTTGCAAAAGTCACCCATGACAGAGAAACGGGGAAATTTGTGATAAAAGAAAAATCCCTAGACCTGATACCTCTGGAGGAATTCAAAAGGATGCAACCTTCAGATGAGCAACTCAAGCCTGTATATTCACAGAAAGGTGCCATAACAAGTCAGATGGTTGCTGAATTGGTATCAAAAACGTTGAAGAAACTCAAAAGAGTACAGCATACAATGGCAGACCCCGTACCAACTGAGATTCGAAGGAGAAACAACATTCAGAGATTCACACAAGCTCTTTTTGGGATTCATACCCCAAAGAGCATGGCTGATTTTGCTCATGCAAGGCACAGCTTGGCATTTTATGAGCTCTTTTTCATGCAGCTACGACTCCTTTGGAGATCATCACCTGGGAAAGATGCATCTCCAAAGAAGCCAATAGATTTGAAATATCAACGCATGGCCATTGAAACACTCGCATTTCCATTGACAAGTGACCAGGTCAAGGCGTTAGAACGCATACACGAGTCATGTAGTAGCAAGACATCTGCCTCTGTTTTTCTGCAGGGTGACGTAGGTTGTGGAAAGACCATTGTTGCATTACTTTCTGCGCTCATGATGACACCACATGGTACACAAGTTGCATTTATGGCACCTACTGAAGTACTCGCAGAGCAGCATATGAAATCTCTTGAACAGTTGGTATCAAACCCAGCACTGCCTCAAGATTTCAAGGCACCCACATGTGCTCTTTTGACTGGTTCAACCAAAACCTCAGAGAGAAGGCGGATTCTTGAAGATCTTGCTGCAGGAGAAATTGATTTCCTTATAGGTACTCATGCTCTCATATCTGCGCCTGTGACATTCCGAAACTTGGGGCTTGCCATCATAGACGAACAGCACAAGTTTGGAGTAGAGCAGAGAGCTGCCATGCTTTCAAAAGGAAACCCAGCTCCCCATCTACTCAATATGTCAGCTACCCCCATTCCTCGGAGTCTTGCGCTCGTTTTATATGGTGAAATGGATTTGATTGAGATAAAAGAAATGCCCCCAGGTAGGATTCCCGTCAAGACATCTGTCTGGGTGGATGATGCAAACACACGCCAGGCCCTCATCCATGAAATGAAGGCAGAAATGGATAGTGGAGGTAAATGCTTTATTGTATGTCCTTTAATTGACACAGATGATACTGAAGAAAATGGAATGAGGACAGTCGTGGGCGAAAAAGAGAGACTGTGCTCCACAAAGGAACTTGATACTGCAACAATTGGACTACTGCATGGGAGAATGACCAGTGCTGAAAAAGATCATATTCTGTCAGATTTCGCCAATCCAAAAGGATCTCTAAAAGTTTTAATCAGCACTACTGTTGTAGAAGTAGGTGTGAATGTACCTGATGCCACCCTCATAATTGTTGAACATGCAGAGAGATTTGGCCTTGCACAGTTACATCAACTTCGTGGTAGAGTGGGCAGAGGAATAAAGGAATCCCAGTGCATTCTCGTGACAAACAAAAGTAGCTCTGATAGATTACGTATTCTAGAGGAAACAAACAACGGCTTCAAGGTAGCAGAGGCCGATTTGCAAAACAGGGGAGCTGGCGACGTCCTTGGCACAGCCCAGGCTGGCCAGGCAAACACAGGCAGCACCCATCTATGGGAGCTTCCCAGAGACGCAGAACTCGTATCAATAGCACGTGAAGAAGCATTATCGTTCCTCGCAGAATACGGATCCCAGGCAGATCAATGGCCTGAATATGTATCTGAGGCACTCAACCATGCATCAAACATTGACCTTGACATCCACCAACTGCCAAACTTTACACTGTGATAGTATACATACCTAATCCAAGTAAAACAAAGTAACAATCTTATTTTCACCATGTGCCTCACGGCACGTCTCCAACAGAAGACTGCTATCATGAAAGGCAAAACAAATAACTTGCTGAACTCTAGAGATGATATCTCTATTGCAAATTCTCGATGCATCGAGCAAAACAATATCATCATTCTCTGGCATTTCTATAATATTTTGTACATTCTGCAGCAATTCTTGCGATTCCTGAGGCTGGCATGAAAAACTCTGAGGCAACACCACTGTCAACAAGTCTGGGTTTTCAGCACGAAGAGCACCACGAATCACAGCAGCATTCGTTCCAGTGGCCCCAGAAGTAAAGATATGGTTTCCAGTCAACACCATTGCATATGAGAGAACTTCAATCAGCTGCTGATGCATAAACCCCATATTTCGGGTACCAAAAAAGCCAATGCTTTTAGGATGTTCGTTTTGAATTGCAAGAAACTCCTACAATACACACACCAAGGAAAACCAGTTACTATACAACTCTCTCACATGACATATTTATGATTAAATGACATACCGCAAGGTAATCTTCCGTATCGCGAGGTCTAAGAATGTCTTGAAGCTGTTGATTAATGTAGTCGATCGGATCGACGCCAGCAACCATGGCATCTCCTTGAGTTGGAAGCTCTTTTCCACCACTAGCAGATATAATTTGAGCATCTTCATATTTCTCTGACCCTGATTTGCATTGAAAGGTTTGGGATGGAATCTTGAAGGGGAGAAATGCCCCATCCCAACATGTCCTCCTTTTCTGAGACACAGGTGCGCGTGCTCCTATGCTCTCATGTTTCAACGATGATGCACATCGAACAGTCATCGTGACTTTTTCAATTTTAGAATAGGATTGGGAGAGAGGTTGACGACATCTTTGGGACCTACGACGAGGGTTTCTCGAGCTGGACCAAAAAATTCAAAACTGCATGCACTTGAGAAATTCACTCTTCTCTCCCTCTCCCTCACTGAAGAGGATCCTTGTGAATTGAATACAAAAAGATGACACTAAAAGATGTAATACTCGTGATGCTTACAGTAATAATAGCAGTAGTATAATTTATATTTGTTGCCGACGTTCTCCTGGTGCTGGTTTCTCTGCCTCTACGTGCTCAAGAATTGCATCAACTTCCTCATCAGTCAAAAACCTCGGGCCAGCACCTTGTTCTACCACAGCTATCTCAATATTCGATGATGTGCCTTCCACGACTTCCGTCAATGCCTTGACAGCCAACTTGACTGTTTCTGCACCAGACGTTTCTGCATAGTTCTTCTCCAAGTATTCTCTCACAGTCTTTGAGTTCCTTCCAATGGCATTTGCCTTCCATGCAGAAAAAGTACCGGATGGATCTGTCTGGTACAACTCTGGGGAACCTTCTGGACTAAATCCTACGACAAGGGTTGAAATACCAAATGGACGTACACCACCACTCTGCGTGTACTTTTGCTGGACTCCGGCAATAAACTTTGTCATGTATTCAACACTGGCTGGCTCATCCAGTGTCAATCGATGACTCTGTGCTTCTGTACGAGCTCTATTAATCAGCACTCGAGCATCTGCAGTCAATCCAGCAAACGCAAGGCATACATGCTCATCTATTCTGGCAATCTTTCGAACAGTTTGAGAAACCTGCAATTTGGCCACCGCCTTCTTCTCTACACCAAGCACAACCGTATCAGTCCCTCGAACCCCCACTGCCAGTGATCCTTTTCTCACAGCTTCCAGTGCATATTCAACCTACAATAGGAATATACATGTATATGATGTACTACTTGTACTCTCCAGAAGAGAGACTGACAGGACAACCAAAACGAACCTGAAACAGGTGACCATCTGGACTAAATACGGTAATCGCTCTATCATATCTCGCCATATTTATGTATTTCTATGTAATCTAGTACAGAAGATCTCGAGACTTCCGTGGAATCAATCGGGAAAGAGACTGACTGATTGATTGAATGAAGAAATGATCAGAGGAGATATCAGATACTCGGTTCACAGGAGTAACACGGGTATACTCCTATAATATGTATCTATGTAAATATATATCACAATTTTTTGTCCAGGAAGGACGACACCTGGAAGGTATCATCTCATTTTTCCTAGATACGATTTTTCTTTTCTTTCGTCAAGGAGAGTATTGGTTTCAGCTATCTACAAACAAAAAAAAATGCAAAGGTATCTTTTTTATGTATTGTCATCAACAAAAACACGGCATAGTATATTATATTATATCATAGAACAAGGGATTCGTCCCACGAGAGGAATATCAGCAGCAGGCGCCATGGGGACTCTACCCCTGTCAACGCCAGGGATTGATAGTATAGGACGTTCCCAGTCCATCATCATATTGATTCGTGTTCTTCAGGTTTTAATCGGTCTTTTGCTGAGTATTTGGGTTTTTGGATACCTTGGAGGCGTTTCATTCCATCCCAAAGTGACGGATGAATCGACAGGTGAAAATGACACATTTGGAATTTTCAACTGGCACCCTATCCTCATGACTCTTGCATTTGTCGGGGCGATGACAGAGGCGATTCTGACATATTCTAGTCCATTGATACATATACCAGGGGATAATAGGTTGTTGAGAAAGTATGTTCATGGTGGATTGCATCTGGTTGCTGTGGTGTTGACTGTGTTGGGAATTGTGGCAGCAATACAGTCTCATACACTGAAACAGCCAATGCCCATGGCGAATTTTTATTCAACGCATTCATTCTTAGGTATATTGACGTTTTTCATGATGGTGGGGCAGATTGCTCTGGCATGTATGGCGTATGTGTTTCCACAATGGTCGTTGCCAGAGAGGCATGCGTTTTCTCCAGTGCACAAGTTTTTTGGAGGTGCAACATTTTGCGTTGGTATGGCTACAATCATGGTAGGACTTCAGGAAAAGACGACATTTCTTCAGCTTGTGAAACATCCTGGCGTGCGGTCGGGAATCATGCAGATTCCTGCCTTTATACAAGTGTTTTTTGCCTGCTTTTCAGTCCTTGTGATGTTTCAGGTGGTTGCATCTACAATCCTCAGAGGTTCCAACACAGGGTTTCGAACAGTATCTGAGAGTGATGTTATATTAGATTAATTCATCGTTATTTTTTTGTATAGTACTACAGTAGTAGTAGTATTACAAGTCGTCATAGTTTTCCAGCTCAGCTTCTGCAGTCTCTTGATGGTGCAAGGTGTCCTCTGCTACCAGCGTTGGAACATCTTCTAAACCTTCAAGAACAAAGTCTGTATCTATTTTCTCCTCCTCCTTGATCTCTTCTCTTTTTGGCTGCTTTTTTGTATCCCCTGCCTTTGAGGTCGACGTTCTTTTCCTCGACTTTTTCTCCCCCTGTACCTCTTCCCCAAGGTCTGGAGCTCGAGCCACAATATCCTTGCAGAAATCCAAGGTTGGCTCTTTCATTACATGTGCCTTCCTGCATATCAAACATACCTTAGCCATCGATAGATAGATATGTTTAAAGGATAGATACAATACACGTACACATGAGCTGGAGAAAGAAGTTTGCTACCTCTTTCTACAGACACAGCTGCTGCACCTTTGACAAGTTCATCCAGGAATTCTTCCAAAGCTATCGCTGCATTATACAACCAACAATCATACCCTATATATACAGACAGATAGATAGATATGGATCGTACCAACGAGGTATGTCGACGCTGCAGCGACCTTTCCAACGTCATCGTCGGATTGCATAATCCGTTTGATACGGTTCTGCAGTCCATGAGATTTCGATAGATTTCTAGACATTCTAGATATTTTACAATCTATATATCCCAATCATATATGGACTATAATTCCCCAGAGGAATTCGATTGAAGGCTTTGTTGTTTGTAAAAGTTACTTTGTTGAATCCTGGCAACGATACCAAGAACAAATGCAGCAATGCCCATGATCCCGATGATTACAAACATGAGCCATGATCCCAGACTGTTTGACTCTTCTCGTTCCATGTCTTTCATCTTCCGAGATCTGGACTGTTCTCGTTCCATCTCTCTCTTTGCCGCTGCTATTGCCAGCCGTGTTCTATCCCTGGTATCAGACCCTTGCTGACGAGTTGTTTTTGTCATAAAGTCCTTCTTTCTCTGTTCTAACGTTTTACTTGTCTTTGAAACGATACCCTGGGTACGTGGTCCTGGTGTAGGATGTAGAGGTGATGGTATTTCCTGGGTATTCTCTGTTGCTCTAGACATTTTCTGCAACCTGCTTGGGGGTCTCGAGGCGGTCTCGTGCCGTCTACCGGACGACCTCATGTCCTGATTGCTATCTTGAAGAGTAAAAGAAGATGGTGATGGGTGATTATTCGTGTCATGCGGGATGGATGCTGCCGTGCGATTCTCAAGAGAGTTTGTGAGTCTCGTCAACAACCTGTTCTGCTCTTCCAATGCATTCGCGATTGACTGGTATCCCTCAGATACTATCTTTTCTATATAATATACAACATCAGGGTCACTGATTTTGGAATCCATCCGTTCTATAGCAGGACCAGAGTCTTGTCCCGTCCCGTCGTCGTTGAGGACAGGAGACCCAACCTTTTCAGGGAGATCGTCTTCTACCTTGTCCATACTCTCATCTGCAGATGTCTTTTATTATATGATACTATATTACAATGACGCACGTGAAGCAATGCATTCGCTTTAGAAAAACACGTGATGGTTGATTTGAGCAAGGGATTGTTGCTGGGACGTTGACCAACAACAGTATTCAATATAATCTGGGCCTCTGTTTTTTCATCATATGTACTTGTATTACAAGTAGTTCTACATCATGCTCTGATACATCCAACAGAAAAACTACCAGGGTTTACAGGAATACTCTTTGTTGCATTGTCAGTCTTGTAGATTCCTACCAACCTGTCTGCAAGCTCAAACATATTGTTCCTCAGGGAAATAATGACGAATTGGGCATTCTTCGTTCTCTCTCTGATATAATTTCCTACAATAGATACATTTTTAAAGTCTAGTGCTGCATCAATCTCATCCATCACATAGAGGGGTGTTGGTTTGAAATGGTGCAGAGCAAAGACCAGGGACAAGGATGACAGAGTCTTTTCTCCACCACTCAAATTGGCAATATTCTTCCAGCTCTTTTTCGGAGGTCGCACCGAGAACAGGATACCTTCACTGAAAGGGTCAAGGGAATCTACAAGTTCCAACTCTGCATCTCCTCCCATGGTGATCATTTGATACATTTCCTTCAGCTTGAGGGAAATAATGTTGAATCCATTCATGAAATCTTCCAATCTCTTTTTTCGTAGACCGTCATATGTAGCTTTTGTCTCATCTCTAGAAGCTGTTGCAATTTCAAGTTCTGATGCCCTCTGGTTGCATTCATCATCTGCCTTGGTCCATGCACTAATGGCATCTGGGTTGACATCCATGCGCTCCATCTCTTCCTCAAGGACTGTAATCTTGTACTGGATTTCCTCTTCATTTGCTTCAGAAATCATCTCTGGGGTGATGTCTTCTGGTGCTGTACCAGTTAGTTCCTCGAGAGATTTTGCTGATTGTGTATATTCTTGTATCCAATGTTGCTTCTTGGCAGACTCTTCAGCAAGCAAGCCGTTTTGAATATCAATTTGGTTTGAAATTTCCACCTCCACTTGACGGATGACAGAAACTTCTTTTTGCTTCTGCTCAAATGCGTGCTTACGTTCTTGCACTTCAGCTTGCTTTTCTTGAAGACGCTCCTGTTGGGCATTCATCTTTTCCACCACCTTGAATGCTTCCTCTTCTAATACCTTGAATTCAAGCATGGCTTTATCATGTGCAGCATTCAATTCTTCGGCTTCTTCTTGCGCGTTTTTCGCTTCTTTTTCAAGCTTTGTAATCTGCTTTTGTGCATTCTTAATCTGTGCGACTTTTTTGGCGGCATCTGCTTCTGCATTTGTCACTTGTGCTTGCAAGCTTGCCACAAGTTCCTTTTGTTTTTTCAGGGCTGGCCCTCCAACATTCTCTATATCACTTTCTAGTTTTCCAACTTTCGATCGTACATTGTCACTCTTCTTTACCAAGTCGTCGAGGACTGCCTGATCTTCCTTCACTTGCTGTGTGAGCACACTGATTCTATCAGAATCCTCCCGTGACACACTAGTCTGTGCCTTCAACTCTGGTAATCTCATCTCTAGCTCATTGGCAAATTTCCTAGAAGATTCGGCATCCATCCTGGTCTTTACTATGGATGTTTCCATCTTGGACAGCTCGGATTTTGCAGCCTTGACCAGTGCTGATTTTTCTGTCACATGTGCTCTGGCATCTCTCACCTGCCTGGTGAGTTCTTCCAATTCCTTCTCAGCATTCTTTGCCTCGTTTGCAGCCTTGCCTTGGTCAACTTTGGTAACAAGAGCTTTTTCTCCTACACATATCCTGCCACCTCGGGGTTTGGCACCTCCTCCTGACATGGTTCCATTCTCATTAATCATTTCTCCCCTGATTGTAACTACCCTTGACCAGCGCCGATTGCCTGAATATGCAATACGAGAGGCTTGCTCCAGATCTTTCGCAACGAGTGTGTCACGAAGAGCAAAGTAAAAGGCCAGCCGAATATCGTTATCATCACATTTGACGAGATCAAATAAACGACGTGCTCCTTCTGGTGTTTCAACACGCTCCGACAGGAATTTCTTCAAATGCGATTGCTTTTCGAGAATCAAAAAGGTTGCTACACCAAGCTTTCTTGTTCTCAAAAGTTCAACGCATCGTTGCGCTGCAGAGGTTGTGTCTACAACAATATAATCCAGGGGTGGACATGCAGTTGAAATGGCAACATCATATGCTGCATCAACTGCCCCCAAGTCTCCCAAACGGCCTCGAATACCGGGAATGACATTATCATCTCTTGCTTTAGATAGTGCGGCCATAGCTGCAGTGTGGCTTGCTCGCTGAGAAGCATCTGATTTCTTTTGCTCAACCCTTCCTCTCACCTCCTTTGCCATGGCTTCAGTCTTCTTGGCAGTATCCATGGCGCGTGCCTCTTCTGACACCGCTTCTGCAACATTAGCTTTTAGGGTATCAATACGCTGCTCCATGTCTTTTACTTCGAGCGTTTTAGTCTGTGCTGTTTCCTTGGCCTCCTCACACGATGCACATGCTTCCTCATACTTTTTCAAGGCCTTTTCTCTTGCCTTGTCCAACATTTTGATTTCAGACTGCGCCACATCAATCTTACTTTTAATATTGATTATTTGCTTCTCCCATGGAGCAAGCTCGGCCCTCACTTTTCGCAGCTCCCCCAAAAGCTCCTCAGTCTCCTCTCGTGTTCCAGCAACCATCTTGTCCAACTCCTCTTCCGCAGGCTTCACCTTCTTGGCCACCTCATCTGCCCTCTTTTCTAGATTTGGAATCTCAAGTGTTATTGTTTGAACATCCTGACGGATTCCATCAGCCTTTTTCAAATCTTTTTCAGCCTTGTCCTCTGCCTTCTTCAACTTTGTTTTCAAGTGCTTGATGTCCTCTCTACGTTTAATATCCGTCCTCTCAAACTCTTTAAATTCGGCAGTATAGTCATCCATCTCCTTGTTCATCTTTGCCAAAACAGCGTTGCCTTGAGTATACTCTGCCTCAAACGAGGCCAAGTGCTCTGTATACGCCTTGCATTTTTCAGCCTCCTCTGCCCGCTTGTCCTCCAATTCGTTCAAATTATCCCGAATCTTTTCAATATTTTTCGAGACGTTTTCAATATATATCCCAGAAAGTAATCGTTTAGATTCCGCACATTCAATCTCCTTTGCAATATATGCTTCTGCAGCCTTCTTTGCAGCTTCAAGACCATCACGTTCCCTTTCAGCAATCTTGAGCCTATTGACCATTCCTTGGCGAGACTCTTGTATCTCATCAAGGTGTTTCGAGACCTCTTCAATCTTTTCAATATACGCATCTGTGCCTATAATATCTTCCAGGTACTCGAGCAACCCTGTTTCATGCTCTGTCAGTCCCTTTGGCTTCATCATAGAAATCTGTTCTACTTCCCCTTGAAGGATCAAGAATCTGTTGTTATCTAAATCAATTCCCTTTTCCTTTAACAGAGACGTAACTTCCTTGAAATTACTCTTTGAATCATTAATATAGTAGTCTGACTTGTTGCTCCTATGTGCAGTTCTCGTCACCACAAATTCAGACTCTGGAACCACATCATATCCAAATTCATCCTCACTCGTATCTATGATTTCATGAAAGTATACAGAAACCCGCGCCATCTCTACATTCCTATGATGCGTCGAGTTGTGGATGAGTTCAGACACTTTATTCAACCGTAGCTGCTTTGCCCTCTTACCAAACACAAACAACATTGCATCAATCACGTTTGATTTGCCAGATCCATTTGGACCAACAACGGATGAGAAACTCTGCATTTGTAACGAGGTTGAAGTTGAGAAAGATATAATCATCACAACCAACAGCAGGTGTCGTCCTTGAGCAAACACGTCAACCAAACAACCAAACAACGCACCTTGTGGAATGGACCAACCCTCTGAGCACCAGCATATGATTTGAAATTTTCAAGAATCATTTCTCGAATGACTAAACGACGTACTGGTGCAGTCTCTTCCTCAACGACTGGAGATTGGGGATTGACAGTTGGAGAGAGAGTCTCTCTCTCCATCTCTTCATATTCGACCGTCATGGTGTACTAGAACTGTGATAAATGGTATATCATGTACAGTGACTGACGATTCATATGTAATTATGATATACAAGGGACGAGAGTATCAGAGTCCATTGGTGAGAAACGGTTGACAGAAAGCCAATCAGCATCCCATCAAACATGGTATTTGATGGGAGCCTACAGTAGATTTCAAATCTCAGTCTGAGTCAGACTGATGTGCATTCTGACGTATCATTTCTTTGATTCAAAGCAATTCATCTCTCTCGACGACAAGGTAAAATCATCAAGATAAGAATTCATCAAATCTTCAGGACCCGGAAGATACATTTATTGCAACAGGGAACTCGGGATCCACATCTGCAAAAAGCCTGGCTCAGCGTGTGTCGGCCTGAAAGGCTCCAACAATCACTTTCTCTGACCGTACGTTGTTATGAAATCGCAATATAATCGTAAAGAAGGCTTCTTTTGGGCGACGCATGCTCGTTTGACATGCCCCGGGTGGAGCGCCCCGAGATTGTCAGATCTGCTCAGCAGGGAAGCTGGGAAGAGCAGGGCTTTCGTGTCCCAGTAGACGGTGATTTTGATCATTATATCATCATTTGCGTACAAATATCCGGTGACCCTGTGTGTCTTGATGGGGATTTGGTGATTGGAGGGTTGCTGGTGGGTGGGGTGCCCCGACTCGGAATTTCGACTCGTAGCTTTTGACAATGTGTATGTTTTGCGCAGGTCATCTTTTCATATACGACAATGGTGACGAAATTCAGAGCAACGTGGTGTTGTTTCTTGTTGCTGACACTTGCTGTATGCTTTCTACCTGAGTGTCTTGGTGTGAGAGAGCATACAAAGCCTCCATTTGATGAGCCTAAAGTACATCCTCTAAGTAGCAGAAGCTCGACAAATACTGATGACTTATATTTTTGTCCTGGAAACTCAAATACAGGGAAACAAAAGTTAGACACACTTCCCCAACTAAAAATTGAACACAGAATAGATACAAAGAAGGAGAGAGATGCAAATGATGTGACACTGGTGACTCAGTTATCATTTGAGAGATTGTACATGCTTGAAGGACAATGCGCTGTGTGGAGTGGGGTCATTTCTGCTGCAGTATACATTGCCCTTGTTGATGGCAAGGCAGTGACTGTGGAGCTCAACAGCAACCAGGATCCACACCTGACTCCCATGTCACGTATCAGAGAGGATTTTGAGAAATTCCACAAGGTTACAGAAGCCAAGAGTATGTGCAAGCTGGACTTGCAACTTGTGAGCCAGACTGTTGAAAGTGTCTGGCTGTCTGCACTGTATCCTGTAAACTCTATGAGAAATAGAGCAATTGCTAATGCTAGAACTGACGTTATCTTACTTTTAGACGTGGACTTTTGGCCTGCTGCTGAACTCTCAGAGCTCATGAAACAGCCAACAAAGTATACTTCACTTTTGAAGGCAGTGAATGGAGGACAAGCGATTGTGCTCCCTGCCTTTGAGACGGGAGATTCTGGTGACGTTGGTGTCGAAGTAGCCCGTGAAGCAGTGTTGGGAGGAAAAGATGCAGCTGCAATGATGTTTTGGGATGGAAGAATTAAACCTTTCCATACGGACAGGTATAAAGCAGGGCATAGGGCAACTGATTTTAGAAAGTGGCTGACAGCTGCACATCCATATAGGATTAGGTATGAGGAAGGCTTTGAGCCGTACGTGCTTGTCGCACGGAAATATGTTCCTTGGACGGATGAAAGGTTTGTAGGATATAGGAAGAATAAAGTGGTTCACCTGCTCCACTTGTCCAACCTGGGATTACAGTTTGTTGTCCATCCCGGAGCTTTTGTGGTCCACAGTCCTCATCCTCGTGCCAGAACCTGGAAGGTGACACACACCACTGGGTTGTGGGATCAACTCGCAGACCTATACCGTGACGTCAAGGATCGCTTAGAAGCCAACACGTACATACCAGCATCCATGTACTCTTGCAAGAACCACGTTGTTGGCCCCATCATCCCTCAAATCAACCACATCTCAGAGTGGACTGAGGAATCATAGTAGAGTTTTGTTTTTAATTCAGTAAAATATTACATGGTCAATTCCATGATTGCAGACACAATATCACCATCAGCAGCCTTTAAAGCTTTGACTGCCTTTGGCCTAGAGACACCTGCCTGTGTCATAACCAATTCAATATCTTTTTCATCTACCCCAGACTCGTCAACTTCAGCATCGTCATCCACACTTGCAACTGCCTCCTTGATAGCCTCGGCCTTATCATCTCCATTTGCCTCTGGGGCAGATGCAGCAGCAGCCTCCTGCATTCTGAACTGCTCAGCAGCAGACGCCTGTGCCTGAGCTCCCAAATCTTCAATCTTTGCCTCTCCGAAAATAACATAGGTATCAGATGATGGACTCTTGAATACATCTGGTCTGTTGATCACAAAAAGAATGTTCTTGCTCTTTTTGATCTGCACTCGGACAATTCCTGGCACTGGCTTCATGCCAAGCTTTTGCATTGCCTTGCGACTCTTCTTCTCGGAACGACTCTGTTTTCCACGATACTCCTCTGCATGCAATAGTAAAATATATGAGCACGTAATCAACCATATCAATGCCGTTTGTATTCAGACATGAAAAGAATTCCAAACGTACCACCGTCATCTATATCCTCTCCGTCGGTAGAAACCTCGTCATCTACTTCCTCCACCACGTTCTACATAAACAGATGATTGTAAAGTAAAGATATCAGCACATCACACCATCAGTTGTCCAAAGGCATGTCTCCATGATATGACGGCTCATTTCACTACAAACGTACCTCTGCCTGCTTAAGCTCTGCCTCTGCTGCCGACATTGTTATTAATGATCTATTATGGTATAGCAATACAAAAATGTATAATATAGTGGGAAACCTGAGGAAAATCTCAGACTACTAATGCAAAGTCTGTATCAGTTCCAGCTCTCTAGCTGGTCAGCATATCTTTAGAACGATCGAATTCCAGTCCATGAGCTGGTACGATCGATTCATGCATGCATGCAACCTCAGGAAGATCTTGGGTGCATCTATTTCCCATGACATGTGAAAGATGACCTACATGACATGGAGGTTTACATATGGAAGTTGGACAAGATATAATTTACATTTGTAATGTATTGATCAACACTCATGTAACCCATAGATTCGTGTACGGTGATGGTATAATAGCATCGAGATACTACACAATGGATGGTCAGGGACAGCGACAAACCAATGGTGGTGGAGGTGGCATGTGTCCAGTGTCAACAAGACCAATAGCTGGGACATCGTGGTCTGAAGTGAGGACAAATACTGGTCATGTATATTATTATTGTCAGAAAACAGGGACGAGTACGTGGGAAATGCCTGAGGAGGTGAAAAGGGGTGGGGTTCAAGGAAACAAGCAAAAAAAGAGGTCTGGTGTTCCTCGGGTGATTGATGATAGGATGATGAAAGCAATGAAGAGAGCAAAGGCGCATGGGGCTACGTTGGCTCCTGAATATGAAGAGATGTTGTCTGGGAAGGGAGAAGGAGGATCAAAGAAGCAAAAGGTAGAGGAGAAGAACACTCCTGTGGAGATGACAGAGGCATTTGATGTGACGTTTGATGAGGAAGATATTGTTGAAGATGATATTGTAAAAGATAGAGGAGGGTATAAGGAGCATCGGTCTGATGTGGATACGAAGGAAGGGTTTTTTAGTCTCTTGGCAGAGTTGGGTATCCATGCGTTTTCTAGGTTTGAAAAAGAACTTGCAAGGATGCAGAATGATACGAGGTTTATAGCTGTTGAGGATATATCAAAAAGGAAGGCGTATTTTGAAGAATTCTGTAAAGGTCAAAGTGTGATGAAGAAGAAGTCCAAGGAAAGTAGAGTAGAAAAGAAGGAGATACATATAGCTGTTGATCGAGGGGAGGACCAGATGAAACGTAGGAAAGATGCGTTTACTGCACTATTGCAAGAAAAAGTTTTGAAATCGACGTTGAAGTGGCATGATATTCTGCATGTGTTGGAAAAGGATGATAGATTTGCAGACATAGAGTCAGAAGAGCAACGGAAGGATCTCTTCTACCATCATAAAAGGAAACTTGAAAAGGCAGAACGGGCAAAATATCTTGCTGATACACGGATGAAGAGAGACATACAAGCGGGTAAAGAAAGACAGATGGATTCGAATAGACGAGATGCTTGCATGAATTATAAAGCATTACTAACTGAAATGGTCAGAGATCCAGAGGCTCTATGGGAATCTGAAGCTGAGACTCTTCGTTCGGATCCACAGGGTAGAGCATCGTGTATTGATCAGAAGACTGCGAAAGAAATGTTTGAAAGTCATGTCAAAGAGATGTACGAGTTGCATAGGAAGAGGTTGGTGGACCTGTATGGTAAGAATGGAATACCTCCCAGTCTCTCGTTTGCCGATGCCTCTGCAAATTTTGAGGATGATATGCTCGAGTACTCTGAATCATTGCAGAGGGATGCGTGGAAGGTATACACGGCGCGATGAAAGCGATATATGATCTCGTTATGAGACAGACTCATTATACACAGAAAGCTCAAATATATTTGAGTGAGTTCACTAGCCCTACATGCATAGTCTGTTCTGCCAACCTTACAAAAGCGATAGACACCAAACCCTGCATGAGAATGCCATTAAATAAAAATATATTTCATTGTAATACACTATGATTGCTATGAATGCGACAAAAGCATTGCAACGGGGAAACCCCATGCAATCTGTACATGCTCGCCATCATCCCCTGACCACACGTGTCCCGATCCAGGACAGAACGATCGTATCGTACGTTTGAAATATAGATATGTGATAGATTTCATGACTAACCCATGTTATATGTGCTCCAGGAGCCCTAGAGTTGTTCCTAGACGTGACTCGAAGACAAACACTCGCGTCAGGGTTCAGTCACAAGATATTTGTGAAGTCTATTGTCTTCGGGATGAAAACTGGGATACCTCGTGCCTCTCATTCTGCATTGTTGGGGCATCTGGTGACTTGGCGAAAAAAAAGATTCTACCTGCACTATTTGCACTGTATAGAGAAGGAATGCTTCCTTCCTCTTTCAAAGTGTTTGGATATGCACGAAGTAAAATGACACATGACGAATTCAGATCACTGATATCTTCATGTATTAAAAAGGGAGATGGATCTGAGAATCTAGACGAAAAAATAGACTACTTCCTCTCCCATTGTTACTACCAGCCTGGTCAGTATGATGCTGTTGACGATTTCAAAGTGTTGAATTCGTTAATGTCAGAGAAGGAAGGACCTGTGGAACGAGCGAATCGCATATTTTATCTGTCTATTCCACCACATATTTTCACGACAGTAGCCTCCAATGCATCAACATCTGCATCTTCAACGACAGGATGGACCAGGATGATTGTAGAAAAGCCTTTCGGGAGAGATACTGATTCCTTTAGACAGCTGTCCAACGAACTTTACGAGTCCCTGCAAGAAGAACAGATTTACCGAATAGATCACTATCTTGGAAAAGAATTGATCGAGAATTTGACAGTTCTGCGTTTCGCCAATCTTGTATTTGAGCCTCTATGGAGCCGAGACTACATCCGAAGTGTTCAAGTGATATTCTCCGAAGATTTCGGGACAGAAGGCCGAGGGGGGTATTTTGATTCATATGGAATCATACGAGACGTGATTCAAAATCATCTGTTGCAGATTATGGCGCTGTTTGCGATGGAGCAACCTGCCAGTCTTGATAGTGAAGATATTCGTGATGAAAAGGTCAAAGTCTTGAAAAACATGAAGACTGTCGCGATTGAGGACGTCGTTCTGGGACAATACAAGGGGCACAGTACTCCAGATAGAACATATCCCGGATATTTAGACGATGATACTGTTCCACAGAATAGTAACACTGCCACCTTTGCTGCATGTGCTGTGTTCATTGACAATCCTCGCTGGGATGGGGTACCATTCTTGCTCAAGGCTGGAAAAGCGCTCGGTTCTAGAGTAGCAGAAATTAGGGTACAGTTCAGACACGTGCCTGGAAATCTATACAGGAACAAACTAGGGATTGATTTGGACAGGACGACAAATGAACTAGTCATTAGAATCCAGCCAGATGAGGCCATTTACCTCAAGGTAAACAACAAAATCCCAGGCCTTGGCTTAAATATCGATACCACTCGATTAGATTTATCGTACAAATCCCGCTATGATGCACAATTGCCAGATGCATACGAGAGACTTATTCTGGACTGTGTCAATGGAGACCGCAGACTCTTCATACGAGCAGATGAACTCGAAGTTGCATGGGAAAAATTCACACCAGTATTGAATGAAATAGAAAATCGCAGGATTCAGCCAGAGCTTTATCCATACGGATCTCGAGGTCCTTTAGGTGCCCATTATCTGGCAGCAAAATACAGGGTCCGTTGGGCAGATTTGGCAGATGATGACATTTAACATTACATTTTTAAAGTAACGATCCTATTCTACTCACTATACTGGAGCACATTCCTCAAAAGCTGTTTGCTCTTTTCTACACTTTGAAAATCTGTTGCTGTAATAATCCATGCACTCACAGTATGACTTGAGTTGCTCTGGACATCTAGAGTTTAAGTCTTTCAACAAGTTCACAACACATCCTGTCACAGCCTCACCCTCCTTCAAACATGCACTAGGGTTCCCATTATTCTTATCTTTACATTCAATATATGCAGCATTTACTTTGGAGCACGAAACAGCTACATGTTTCGATGCTGCCATTAAAAGAGCAGATGCAGGAGCACTGCTCACCGCACTTGGGTCTTCTGCCTTTGCTACACCCATATCTATTACTAAAAGGAGAAATAAATGCAATCGGCGATGGTTATCATCGTTCTTTTCCAACCCAAACCTTGGCCAAATCCCGAAATAGTTTGGCCTTTCTGGAGTCCTTGCTCAAGTTGACAGCCGCAGGGAGAATACTTCAACCATATTCTTCAACCTCGGAATACCGTTAAATCAAGTACTATAACAGTATTTATCATCACACATAGTATTATAGACAATCGTAATGGTTGAGGTGCGTTATATTAGGATTAGGACGTGTCGCCGCCTGGCCTTGAAGTGGGACGCATGTTTTCATGTCTTTGCACCCACTGTCGTCGTGTGATCCTTTCTATTGTTACAGTAACAGTTGATTTTCAAAATCTAACATTGATTTAATGCATATAATGATGCAGTCCGTCCAGACATTCGGTCGTAAGGTACGTCGTGTGCAATCGCCGCACCATTTGTTTTCTCCACTGGTTCCCATGCAATAGGAGAATCGAATATGACAATGATTACTTTTATATCTTGCAGAAAACGTCCGTGGCTGTTGCCTACGTGAAGCGTGGAAAGGGAGAAATCAGACTCAACGGAGCTCCTTTGGATGTCATTCAGCCAGACACTCTTCGCTGGAAGATTATGGAGCCAATTCTGTTGTTGGGTAAGCAGAGATATTCTCAGGTTGATATTAGACTTCGTGTGAAGGGAGGAGGTCGTGTGACCCAGTCATATGCTCTCAGACAGGCTATTGCCAAGGGACTTGTTGCATTCTACCAAAAGTATGTGGACGAGCAGAGCAAGAACGAAATCAAGAACATCTTGTTGAGCTACGATAGAACTTTGATTGTGGCCGATCCTCGTCGTTGTGAGCCAAAGAAGTTCGGAGGAGGTGGTGCCAGAGCACGCTTCCAGAAGTCTTACCGTTAGTCATGTGTACACATGTATATTGATATCGATCTCTTTGTAGTACAGTGATGTAATTATTATTAATCGCCATTGGGCTTTGGCGTGTTCTGTTGTTGGGTATCAAAAAACTGCAGAGCTTGTCTCGCAACTCTTTCCTCTTTCAAGGCATCCAGTAGAATCCTACTTGCAGAGCCCTTGTCATCCTCATATGCCAATTTTGATGGTTTATCTGCAGACGTTTGTGTAGTATCCTGGAAGGATTCTAGGTCTCGAGCAGATATTGGGATGACAATGTTTTGTTGTTCCTTGTGTCCTCCATCCCAATGTTGTCCTTCATTCCTATTGTCCACAGGTGATGTAGTTTCATCTATACGCGATGTATCATATGATGGCTTTTCTCTGCCGGTGGGAGATGCGGTAAAATCCATCACCATGCCCTTGACAGAGGAGACACTCCTAACATCCTGCCGTATCTTATTCAGTTGTGTCATGGTCTGTTGCAGCTCTTCTTGCACTGATCGCATATCATTCTTGTCCACATACTCTCCTAATTCCTTCTTCATATCTTGCAGTCGTCGCACAGCTCTTCCAGCAAGTCTCCCTGCACGCCTTCCTAAACCTGGTAGTTCTTGTGGTTTGACCACCACAGCACTGAGAAACAATGCCAACAAACCAGTTTCAAACAATGTCATATCTTCATATGTATCTCCATATGGTCATGTAGATGACAAATACTGCTGTTACAACGACGTTGTGGCATTTGAAAGTTTGAGATTCTCAACATGGCACCTGGTTCTCCCGAGCTTGTCGAGCTAGGAATGGGATCATAACGTTTTCAGAAGCCTTATAAAACAAATATAAATACAAAATTCATTCATTCTACCGACAAGAGTGAGATATTCTTGCGTTAATATCTCTTCAGATAATGTCTAGACAGAATTTCCTTCTCTGGCCATATGGCCATTGATGCATCAACTTGATATCATCATAATCAATCGTCCATTCTGTCATATATGCATTGAACCTGCTGTGAGTACATGCCCCATACCACCTGTCAGTGTAGCGTTGTACAATTTGAACATGATATTCAGGTGAGCATAGCCATATGGCTATGGAGCATATGCATATGGCTCCATGCCTTGAGGTAGCATGTTGTCAGATCCAACGACGATTTTTCTTTCATCGATGACTAAAATAGAAAGCAAGTAGTATTACAACATCTAAAATATATCAAACTAGTAATTACATGAAATATACATTCAATACAAGGCATGCACTGCCTTGACAACATCCTCCATGGAAGCTTTATCCCCAAAGGTTTGTTCTTCAAAAGTAAACACAGGAGCACCTTGAGGACAATCCAACACAACTAATCCACCAAGTGTCAGACCATCCCCTTCCATGTTGTGATCTTTGACATTTCCTCTCTTGTTTGCCTCTCGAATGTGTCTCCATGCTTTGGAAAATGGGTTTAAAAAGGCTGCAAGGGATCCTTTTTTCAATACACCTCCATGAATGGCCTTGAAGAATGCCTTGGACTCATCAAAGTATATTTCTCCATGCCAATAATCCTTTGTAAATGCCTCAACCTCTCTTTCTTTCCACTCGTGGACAACACAAACTAGTTTGACAGGACCCTTGGCCCCTGAGGACGATGCTACCTGTGTGAATGTATCTCGGGAGTTCCATATAGATATAGCTTGATCCCGACAGAGGAGACATCCAGGTCGACGAAGAATGATGACGAGGACTGGCTGATTCCCTGACCACAGAGACCCTGCCTGAACAGTATTTCCGCGGACATCTTTCAATGGCGTGTCCTCTGGCACAAACGGTGTCGTCATTTTTAAATCAATGAATTGCAAATAGAAAACGGTCGGTGGAATGGTTCGTCCTTGTTTGTTTGGTGCGACGGTGATTGATCACGACGCGTTAGTATGTGTGTTCTGGAATGCAATGACCCAACAAGCACTACCAGTGGCATCCTCAACACATGTTACTATGGAATGGCTTGCTTGACAGAGGATGCAAACTCAAAGCAAAGTAATCTTGAGGATACATTGTATCTGTGGGATGGATATACCTGCCAAGTCTATTGGTTCAATCTGACACTGATGTACAAGGTTGGTTGGTGAGTGTATTCATTGATGATTGACATTGATGTGACAGTCGTGATTATACCAATGAGACACAATGTATATTGTATTGTTATAGATGAGGAGGTGTTACACACAGTTGAGAAACACCATGACGTATTTCCTCCTTGAACATTGATGATGATGATGGTGGTGGTCATGAAGGGCAGGATCCCCATTGTGGCTGACGAGCTGCGGTAAAACCTGCATTTCCATTTAGTGCAAAATCGTTCTTGGAAGTTACCTGACTGACACACCAGCCTGATAAATCCTGATTGAAGGCACTGGCAGCAGCGAACATTGCATACATAGTAGTCACTGATGATGTTTTCCAATTGCCAATATTCTGATTGAAGACAGTGGCATACATGAACATATAACCCATATCAGTTACTGATGATGTATCCCATGTACCAATATCCTTATTGAAGGCACTGGCTTTTTGGAACATTCTATTCATATCAGTAACTGATGATGTATCCCATGCGCTGATATTCTGATTGAAGACACTGGCACCAGAGAACATAGAATTCATATCAGTTACTGATGATGTATCCCATGAACCAATATTCTGATCAAAGGCTTCGGCACCAGCGAACATTAGAACCATACTAGTCACTGATGATGTCGTCCAATTACCAATATCCTGATTGAAGGTAAAGGCACCAGAGAACATATAACTCATATCAGTAACTGATGATGTATCCCATGAACCAATATCCTTATTGAAGGCATTGGCACTAGTGAACATGTCGTCCATATCAGTTACTGATGATGTATTCCATGAACCTATATCCTGATTGAAGGCACTGGCCATTTTGAACATTCTCCGCATATCAGTCACTGATGATGTATCCCATGAGCTGATGTCCTGATTGAAACTTGATGAATATTTAAATAAATCTTTCATATCAGTGATTCCTGAGGTACACGTTGTTGGTAGTTTGCTGAAATCGTCATTACTGATCAAACCCGTCACGCCAGTCCTGTCTCTCTTGGTATAGGTGATGTCATTTACTGTACCAGTATCACCAACAGCAGCATCGGGGCACAAGATAGTAACTCCATTTGGTGCCAAAAAGAAAGTAAGTGGCTCCGTCGTGAACACAGCTGGAGCTGATGAGCACGCCTTACCCTGGTCATTCGAAGCCTTCACCCAGCACCAGTATGTTGCCTCTGCAGACAATCCACTCACAACAACAGACTCATTACCACGGGATATTCCAGTCACATTGATAGAAGAAGTCGTGGGGCACGCCTGGCTACCAGAAGTATCACACAGCACTGTGTACGTTTCCTCTGGATTTCCCTTGAGACCATCAGACCATGTGATGGTTGCCTCTGTTGCACCTACAGACGCATTCTGCACGTTGGTAGGAGCACCTGGGGCAATCCAGGTCTTGATTTGTGCTGGAGATTCGCTACATACAACAGCAACGTCATTTTCAGCCTGCACATAGCATGAGTACGATGTGTTGGGAGACAGGCCCATGACTGTTCCACTCAGCGTCCCTCTGGCGATGCCTGTTGCGCCTGTGCTGATTCCCGATGATGATAGGCATGATGGGCTCAATCCAGGCACGCAAGTGACATTGTAGGTTTCCTCCGGGTTCCCCTCTGCCCCTTCCACCCAGGAAATTGTTGCAGTCGTGTTGCTCACTGCAGTCTCTGCCACATCGGCTGGTGCGCCAGCCTCAATCCAGGTCTTCACTGATGCGTATTCAGTACTACAAACATCATCATCCACACTGTTGCTCGCAATCACATAACAGTGGTAGGCCGTGTTTGGTGTCAATCCAGTCACAGTGCCTTGTTGCGTGCCACGAGCAATATCAGTGACATTCTCACCTGCCTGTGTACAGGAACTACCACCATCTTCAACAACACACTTGACAGTGTATGTTTCTGTTGGGTTTCCTTCAGCACCGTCTGTCCATGAGATGGTGGCGGTTGTGTTGCTGACGGATACCTCTGATACATTTGTGGCAGGATCAGGGGCAACAAGTGTTGCAAATATTGCTGGCGCCAAGGAGCACACCTCCTCAGCCTTGTTCGAAGCCTTCACCCAGCAACTATATGTCGTATTTGCAGATAGGCCAGTCATCACCTGTGACTGGATTCCTCTTTTGATATCTGTGACCTCCACTCCTGAATCTGTACATAATCCAGTGGCTGATGCGACACAGTTGATACTGTATGTTTCCTCAGGCGTCCCTCTCTTACCATCAAGCCACGATATTGTTGCATTCGAGGTACCAATACTGTTTGCTGTGACAAATCCAGGAGGGACTGGCTCGGAAGAGTCAGGAACACGGTACTCTGACACACTTTCCACAGAGACCTCAGAGGTGCTGTTCACGATGCCTTCTGCCAGAGTAGTGAGGGTGGATGTATCAGCTTTGTCCAGATACTCAAACAGTTGCTCTCCAGCTGTGGTGTTATCATATTGTACAGATCCATTTACGAAACTTGATCCGCTTGAAACAAGCAATGTGCGAAGGCGGCGAGCGAGTCCTCCAGCAGCAACAACAGAGTTGACAACACACGTGCCTGAGGGAGACAAAGCCAGCAGGTTCTCGCACACTTGTCTCTTTTTATCGTCTGCAAAATAGTCAATAGGCTGCTGGTATAGAATACTGTATTCAACAAGAACACCTGTACGGATGGATTGACCAATGGAGTTGAACACAGAGAGCTGGTTGGATATCTCGGTTGTGTCACTACCACCTGAGCACGTTCCAACGGCGTAGATAGAGTTGTATCCACTCACTTGCATATTCAACAAAATACCCTCGGATGCCAACCCTGGCTTTGATGCATCCACCGTTTTTGTCTTTGGGACAGAGCCAACAGTATTTCCAGAGTATGTGATGGTGATGGATTGTACTGAACAGCGTTCATTTCCACCCACGTCCTTGACTGTGACTCTGACGACTCCGGATGATGTGTAGCTGGGTGCTAGTATAGTAGGTCCTGGAATAAATGCAGGATTTACTGGCAAAGGTGCTGGCACCACTGGAGAAGGGGTTGGAGCTGGAGTTGGAGTTGGAGATGGGTCTGCTGGACTGACATCGTATCGCCTGATCAGCTTCCAAGAGGTATACGCTTTCCTTCCAGCAGAACCTGTCAAAGGATATTCCACCAGCGTTGCAAGAGCATCACAGTCAGTTGCGGCCAGGGCACGAGCACACACATCAGGCTTGTTGGCTGCAATCAGTACAAACTCTCCTTGCTTTTGAGTAACAGGCTGCACAGACCACAGCTGCGAATTGCCATTTATGGCGTCTCCAGATTTGTCATACGTGGTACCATTCAAGAAGAGACCGTCACCATATGGTGGCACAGAGCATGTCCAGTGGTACTCTGGGTTGTCATAGAAAGTGCTCATGTATCCCAGGCACTTGGCCTTGTTCTCAACATCCGGGTGGATGAAGGCCTGTAATGATACCAACTTCTTTGAAGGAGCAGTCTCCTCACCACCGTCTTCTTCTCGAACGACTCGAACCATCCACTCACGCCACATCATAGACTTGCTGACTCCCCTCATCACTGGACCAGCAG